>OLNP01000023.1_pt1 | contig 155938 bp, 137 predicted proteins | sample 1671951 | NCBI WGS metagenome assembly OLNP01 (sample SAMEA3136629, study PRJEB25190) | human gut metagenome | biome: human gut; feature: human-associated habitat; material: faeces | place: Austria | collected 2013
ACCCACAGCCTATCGGTTAACAGCCGAGTGCTCCACCATTGAGCTACCTTGGAACAACGGTTGTCATTTACTGACAACACAATCGATTATACATTAACATCTGTAAGATGTCAAGTGCAATTATCATAAATAAGAAAATTTTTCCGCCAACTTAATTCAGTTTTTCAGGCCGTCCCGATGCGGCTTCCTCTCGGTCTTTTTCCGCGTTCTCGGCTACTATTTTAATCTTCTTCCTGTACTTCTCAGCCATCTCCTCGTTTCCCAGCGACTGGTAGATCATCGTCAGCTCTTCCATGGCCTCTCTGTTGCTGGGCGAGAGAGTCAGCACCTTCTTGAATTCTTCTGCAGCTTCCTCAGCCAGTCCGAGAGCCAAATCAGCAGTTCCCAGATAGTACCACAGCGGCCACCAATCGGAAAACTTTCCCGACTTATATTTTTTCAGGACATTTTTCCCCTCTTCGAATCGTCCCGAAAGTATGAGGTTGTAGCCTTCTTCTATTTCCACAGGTTCGTCTAACGCCGAAAGCCTCTGACTTATCTCCTGTTTTTTTTCTTCATCTTGAGAAAGTCTGATAAATTCCTGCCACGTTAACTTAGCTTTTACATAAAGCCCTAAATTTATGTATCCGTATCCTAAAAAATAATATCCGTCGGCAAAATCAGGTCTTCGGAGAGTGACTTTCTCAAAGGCCTCTATGGACTCGGCCTTAAATCTGGCGATAAAGTCCTCTTCTTCTCCGGCCTCGTAAGCATCTCTCAGAGCGCGGCCATAGCAGTAGAGCGCGTCTATGTTCTGAGGATCTATTATCATAGCGGCTCTGAACTGGATACACGCATAGACGTATTCTTTCTTCTGCGCTCTCTCTATTCCTTCGGCCACCAGCCCCTGAGCAAAACGTTTATCCGATACTCTTAATATATATGCGACATAGTTGTCCTTATATTCGAAATTTGGGTCGCATCCCAGAACAAAAGACATTCCCTTGGCTATAGTCAGCGTCGATATGCTTTCTATCTCATCCTTTCTGATAGGTACGGGGACTCCCGCAAGTATATCCGAAAGCCCCGACTTGTTCAGATAATTTGATGATAATTCATCGAATATGTAGTCGTTCAGATACGGCGTCAGGTATTTACTGATCCTGTCTTCTACGTTTATCAGATCCATGCTCTATATCTCCCATCCTTTTTTCAAAAATCTTCTGACTTCCTCCGGATTAAAAGCTTCCGAAAGATCTTTAAGCAGCGCTTCTTCTATAGCTTCCGGTTCTATATCCTGAGACTTTCCGAGGGCAAATTTCCTCATTATCCTGTACTGATCTTCCTTCTTTCTGTTGACATGATGATAACCCGATTTAAAGTAAAAATCCGCCAGTCTCTCAAAGAAGCCAAAGGGCTCGGCGTTCATGGCCTCCATCATATAATCGAGAGTGTTCTCAAAGCCTCCCCTGTTGTAATACGTGTTAAGCATCTTTTCGATGGATTTCAGCTTTACCATATGAGCCGAATCTATCCACAAGTTGGATATTATCTCGTAAGGCGCCCTGTCGCTGTAAATCAGCCTGTATTCTTGCTTCATGGAAGCGATGGCCGTTCCCTTGAGAACCTTAAGAAAGCCCATCTGGAAAGCGTCTGCCTTCAGCTTATACACCTTGTTGAAGGACCGGGCAAACACCTCGTAAGTCTCGTAAGGCAGGCCTACTATCAGATCCACGTGTATGTGGATGTTTTTCAGGGCTATCAGCTTCTGTGTGTTGTACAGCACCGGATATACGTTCTCCCTTCTGTTTACGGCCTCGAGAGTCTCCGGGTTGGTGGACTGGATGCCTATTTCCAGCTGAAAAAGCCCTTTCCGGGCCTTGGCGAAGAGCCTCAGCATGCGGTCGCTCATCAGGTCGGCGCATATCTCGAAGTGAAAGTTGGTCACCCCGTTGTCGTTGTCGATTATGTACTCTATTATCTCGCAGGCCCTGTCATCATCGTAGTTGAAAGTCCTGTCGATGAATTTCACTTGCATGACTCTCTTGTGCAGGAAATACCCCAGCTCACGCTTGACTCTGTCGATTGCCATGGGCCTGACGGATTTTTCTATGGAAGACATGCAGTAGCTGCACCTGAACGGGCAGCCTCTGGAAGATTCGTAATATACTACCCTGTCTGTCTCACATTCCAATACGGAGTACATGAACGGTATGGAATTAAAGTCCATAGGCTCTATCTGCCGGTTGACGTAAACCTTGCCGCCCTCCTTATATATGAGGCCAGGAACGGTACGAAGCAGCTCTTCGCCGCCGCCCTGCCTGAGCACTTGGCACAGGCGATACATAGAATATTCCCCCTCGCCGCAGAGGATAAAATCAACCCAAGGGTTTTCCATGGCCAGAACGTGCCCCTCATAGCTTACCTCCGGTCCGCCGAGGCAGATTTTGACATGAGGCTTGGCCTTCTTAAGGTCTGCGGCAAGGCTTCGTATCATCTCGATGTTCCATATATAGCAAGAGAAGCAGACCATGTCGCAGTCTGCTCTCACCAGTTCGCCGTACACGTAAGAATACTCGTTGTTGACGGTGAACTCCCGCATGAACACTTCGTCAGTCGTATCCGCCAGCACCGTATACAGATACTTTACGGCGGGATTTGAATGTACGTACTGAGAATTTAAAGTAGTAAGCAATATCTTCATCTTATAACATTCTGAATCTTTCGTCTTTTAAAAGTCCTCTGTCCTCCATGCAGCGTTTAAGAGAAGCTATCATCCTCTCGTTATCCGCAGGAAGGTTTCCTCGCAGTGAAACGTAGTTGGAAGCGTGGTTGCTCCTGAAAACACACGGCTTGGAGGGTCTGGCATGCTTAAGCATCAAGCACGTTTCCGCCAGCACTTCCTCCGGGCTGAGCAGGGTGAACCGTCCCGCCTTATAATCTTCAAGCATCGGCGCAGGCGGCTGGAGCATCAGCGTCAGCAGGCTTACGTATGAAGCGTTCATCTCCGCTATCATAGTGCCCGTCTCGACGGCGTGCTCTTCCCACAGTTCAGGGCCGGCAAGGCCGCTTATGAACGTTACGGAGGTCTTCAGGCCAGCCGCTTCAAGCTTCTTTACTCCGTCTATGAGCTGCTGTCTCGTTTCGCCCTTGTTGACCATCGCAAGAACCTTGTCGCTGCCCGACTCCGCTCCGACGTATACCATCGTCAGGCCGTGCTCTCTCAGCTCCCTTAGCTCTTCATCGGTTTTTTTCAGGGCGATGGCTGCCCTTCCGTAGGTGGTGACTCTCCCACATTCGGGGAAGTTTTCCTTTATATAGTCGAGTATCCTCACCAGCTTGCTGTTGGCAAGGCACAGGGCGTCCCCGTCACACAGGAATATCCTATCCACTTTGGAATAGTGGCTTCTGGCCCACGCCAGATCTTCTGTCACCTCGTCGGCATTGCGCACCTTAAACTGCTTATCCTTGTACATGTTGCAGAAAGTGCACTTGTTGTGTGAGCATCCTATGGTCACCTGCACCAGCAAGCTGTAGGCCTCGCTGGGAGGTCTGTAAATGTCACCTACATAACGCATAATTTGTTTCCTTTCATTTCACTCTGTAAAATTACATTCTCTCCGGCGCTTCCATGCCCAGCAGGGCGAGGCCGTTTCTGATGGCAGTCTTGGCCGCCGTCACCAAAGCCAGCTTTGAAGCCTTTTCTCTCTCGTCATCTACCAGTATATGCTCGTCGTGGTAGAAACGGTTAAAGGCCTGGGCTATATCCACGATATGTCTGGTCAGCACGGACGGCTCATACTTTTCTCCGGCGTCGATGATGACCTGCGGAAAAGCGTATAGCAGCTTGGCCAGCTGGTAAGCGCTTTCTCCCGATATATATTCAGTATCGAAGGCCGATAAATCTCCGTCAAAGGCGGCGTTTCTCAAGACGCTGGCGCATCTGGCGTGAGTGTACTGAACATAAGGGCCGGTCTCTCCATTGAAATCCAGAACCTTATCCCACGAGAACACATAGTCCTTTATCCTGTTGTTGGAAAGTTCTTGGAATATGACTGCTCCTATTCCCACCTGTCTCGCCGTCTCGTCTACGTTGTCGGTGTTGACTCCCTTTTCTCTGATTATCTCTCTCGTCTGCTCCACCGCTCTGTTCAGCACGTCCTCGAGGAATACCACCCTGCCGTGTCTGGTGGACATGGTTCCGTCTTCGAGGCTCACCAGACCGAAAGGCACATGGATGTTATCCTTGGCCCAATCGAAGCCGAGAAGCTCTATTATCTTTATCCACTGTTGGAAGTGGAGGTTCTGCTGAGAAGCCACCACATATATATTCTTGTAAAAGTCGTAATGTTCTTTTCTGTAGACGGCAGCCGCTATGTCTCTTGTGATATAGAGGGAAGAACCGTCCGACTTCTTTATGAGGGCAGGAGTCATGCCGTATGGCTCAAGATCCACTATCTGAGCGCCCTTGGATTCTTTCAGCAAGCCCTTTTCTTCCAGCATTTCCACTATCCGCGGCATTTTATCCGAGTAAAAGCTTTCTCCTGCGTAAGAGTCGAACTCTATGCCCAGCATGTTGTAGACTCTGTTGAACTCCTTAAGGCTCTCGTCTCTGAACCACTGCCACAGCTGCTTTTCTTCCTCTGCTCCCTGCTCCAGCTTGGCAAAGATTTCCCTCGCCTCATCGTCCAGCTCAGGGTGAGTCTCCACCTCTTCGTGGAACTTGGTATAATAGCTCAGAAGCGTCTTTATCGGTTCTCTGATGACGTCTTCCTTGTTGCCCCAATGTCTGTAGGCGCATATCATCTTTCCGAACTGGGTTCCGTAGTCTCCCAGATGGTTAATGCGAACCACGTCGTAGCCCATGGCCTTGTATATCTTGTTGATGGAATTTCCTATCACCGTGCTTCTTATGTGGCCTATATGGAAAGGCTTGGCTATGTTAGGCGATGAAAACTCCACTATTACGGTCTTATGGCCGCCCACGTCGCTCTTGCCGAAATCTTCTTTTTTGTCAAGAACCTCGGCCACAACATCCTTGATAAATTCTTTCTTCGAGACGAACATGTTGACATAGGCGTTGACCTGCTCCACCTTTTCAAACAGAGGATTGCCTTCTATCTTGGCCGCGATGTCGGCTGCGATAAGCGGCGGAGCCTTTCTCAGAGTCTTAGCCAGCTTGAAGCAAGGAAATGCGTAATCGCCCATCTTATCGTCCTGGGGAACTTCTACCATATCCTTTATTTCATCTTCCGTCAGTCCGTCAAGAACCTGACCGATTATTTTCGCAATTTCTTCCTTGAAATTTACCATTTTATCTTCTCCTTCTCAGTAATGACTTCTATACCTTGTGCCGCCAGCATGGATGCAAAGACTCCGCTTCCCTCCGTCAGCACTCCGGAAAAAGTACCATCGTATATCTTTCCGCTGCCGCAGGACGGGCTGTTGGCTTTCAGTATGGCTCCTTCTATCTCTTCTCCCGATATTTTTGCCATCTCATTGCACATGCTCATGGATATTCTCGCCCCTCTTACGAAAGCTTCCGTAACGTCTTCTCCCGTCTTGCTCAATATTCTGTTTCCCACCTTCTCGGCAGGCGGTCTGGGGCAAGGCAGGTTGGCCGCCCTCTCGGGACAAACGGCTATGTATCTGTGACTCTTGCAGAATTCCATCACGCCGTCGTTCCTGTTGTTTCCGCCGTTATACTTACAATTATGTCCGAGGAGGCACCCGCTTACTATATACATCTCTTACTCCTTTAAAGTTACGATGGTGACGCCGTCTCCGCCCTCGTCGTACTTTCCCTTTCTGTATGAAGCCGCCAGCTTGTGCTTTCTCAGCACTTTTCTGAGGCCCTCTTTGAGGATCCCCTCTCCGCGGCCGTGGATTACAGTCACCTCTTTGAGACCGGCGATGTACGCGTCGTCCAGATATTTGTCCATATCCATTATGGCGTCTTCCAGATTCTTGCCCTGCAAGTTTATCGACATGGAAACGGACTGGGCCTTGGATTTGTAGAGCTGTCCGTATCTGCCGCTCTTTCCGGAGTTCTTGGAATTTTGGTCCTCCTCCATGAACATCAGGTCCTCTACGTTGATGTTGGCTTTCATTATGCCTATCTTCACCTGCAAGTCGCCCTTTTCGTCCGGCAGAGTCAATATTTCTCCCACCTGATCCAAAGTCAGCACCTTTACCCTGTCTCCTACGCTGAGCTTTGAAGCGTTGACGGGGCTTTGGTTGACTCGCTTGACCAGCTTTTCGGCAACCCGTCCCTCGGCTTCTCTAAGGCGCGTCCTGTTCCTGTCGAACTGCCTGTTTCTCTCGCCCATGCTGTCCAGCTTGTTCAGCTCTCTCAGCTCCTTGCTGACATCCGAGGCTATCTCCTTGGCCTCCTTCAATATGTCTCGAGCTTCTTCCTTGGCTTTTCTCAGGACTTGGTCTTCCTTAGCTTTCAGGGCTTCCTCACGCTTGTTCATCTCCTCCTGCTGCTTTCGCACGGCGGCAGAAATGCGTGCTGCCTCTTCTCTGGCCTCTTCGGCCTTTTTTCTGTCTCTCTCTATAGTATCTATCACGTCCTCGAATTCTATGTCGCCTCGCTCCAGAAGCTGCTGCGCTCTTTCTATCAGCGACTCCGAAAGCCCCAGCTTTCTGGCTATCTCGAAGGCGTTGGATTTTCCCGGGATGCCTGTCAGCAGTCTGTAAGTAGGGCTCAGTGTAGCCACGTCGAATTCCATGGATCCGTTTTCGACGCCCTCTGTGGAAAGGGCGTATTTTTTCAGTTCGTTGTAATGGGTGGTCGCTATGGTGTAGGCTCCCCATGATTTCAGGTTCTCCAACACCGAAATTGCCAGCGCGGCTCCCTCGGTAGGGTCTGTGCCTGCTCCCAGTTCGTCCAGAAGCACCAGCGACTTGTCGTCGGCCTCTTTCAATATGGAGACGATGTTCTTCATGTGAGAAGAAAAGGTGCTTAGGCTCTGCTCTATGCTCTGTTCGTCTCCTATGTCCGCGAACACCTCTTCAAAGACCGGTATTCTGCTGGTTCCCGAGGCCGGAATGTGCAGGCCGCTCTGAGCCATCACCGTCAGCAGTCCGACTGTCTTGAGGGTTACGGTCTTTCCTCCCGTATTGGGCCCTGTTACTACGAGGGTAGTATAGTCGCCGCCTACGGACACGTCTATGGGAACGGCCTTTTTAGCGTCTATCAGCGGGTGGCGGGCCTGCTTCAGAACCAGCTCTCCCCCGTCGGCCACCTCCGGGCTTTCTCCCTTCATCCTGACCGAAAGCTTTCCCTTGGCGAATATCACATCCAAGGTTATAAGCAGTTTCTGGTTGTTCATGATGGGATGAAAATGCTCTGCTACCGCCGAGGAAAGCTCGGCCAGTATTCTCTCTATCTCCGCCTGCTCGGCCAGCTCCAGCTCCCTGAGCTCGTTGTTCAAGTTGACTATCACCTGCGGCTCTATGAATATGGTGGCTCCTGTGGAAGACTGGTCGTGAACTATGCCGGGGAATCTTCCCCTGTGCTCTGCCTTGACCGGCACCACGTACCTGCCGTCTCTTATGGTCACTATGGCGTCTTGCAGATAAGTCTTGTTGTCGGCGGAGTTCAGTATGTTGTTGAGCCTGTTCTTTATCGAATCGTTTTGTCTCGTTATGCTGCGCCTTATGTCCTTCAGCTTAGGCGAGGCGTTGTCCGCCATCTCGTCCTCGGAAATTATACATCTGTCGATGTTTTCCGCCAGCCTCGGGAAAGTCGTCAGCACTTCTCTTATACCGTCTAATACGGGAAGAGGCGGCAGGTCACTCTTCAAAAAGGTTATGACATTAGCCGCCACTTTTAAATTATAGAGAACCTGGAGGAGCTGCCTCATGGTGAGGCTTCCTCCTTTTCTCGCAAAGTGAAGATGATCCTCTATATTGTAGATCTGTCCTAAAGGCGGGACACCCTTGCGTACTATAACAGAGACTGCTTCGTCAGTCTCGGCCAGAGCGTCTCTCACATCGCCCATATCTGTCATGGGCGAAAGCTTTGAGAGGCGTTCCTTTGCCGGCTGAGACGCCGCCTGTTCTTTGAGTAAGTCTAATATCTTGTCGTATTCAAGAGTAGTAAGTGCCTTAGCCTTCATTGTTTCTCTTATATTCCTCCAGTTCTCTCTTCAGCTGCAGGTTCTCCATCTGCAAATCGAAGAAAGAGCTTTCAAATTCACTGCATCGTTTCTCCAGTTCGCTATATCTGTCTTCTTCTGCCTTTTTTTCTTCTGCGGCTTTAGCTGCCGCTTCTTTATACGAGACGAAATTCTTCTTGGCTTCTTCCCAGAGTTTCAGATAGTGCTGGGTCTCTTCCTTCAGCTTTTCATTCTCCTCTCTCAGCTTTCGATTCTCAGATTCTATATCGAAATACTCGTCGGCAAGGTTTATAGCCGTCAGTACGGCAAGGGTCCCCTGACCGTTGCTGGAAAAACTGCGTCCCAGTTCTCTCATCTTCTCATTTACATGAGATGCGATTCTCTTTATGGATTCTTCGTCCTTCTCACCGGCTATAGTGTATTCCTGGCCGTAGATCCTTACCTTTACCTTGTTGCTTTCCATATCAATCTCCTTAAATGTCTCTGAGAGTCACATCTAATTTTTCTTTTAGAGCGTTCAGAATCTCGCCGTGGAGCTTACTCACTTCTTCATCCGTGAGAGTCCTGTCATCGTGTCTGTAAGTCAGGGCGAAAGCTACGCTCTTCTTGTTCTCTCCTACCTGAGGTCCTCTGTAGACGTCGAAAAGTTTAATGTTCTTCAGAATTTTTCCTCCTGCTGAGGCTATAACTTTCTCTATATCGCCTACTGCCATGGACTCGTCAACTACCAAGGCTATGTCTCTTGATGTCGCCGGATATTTAGGAAGCGGGCTGTACGCCTTCTCCAGATTTGCCATCTCGGTGACGACACCCATCATCAGCTCCGCAGCATAACAGCGTGTTCCTATACCGTACTTTTCTGCCACATCCGGATGTACTTCTCCCATTATTCCCAGTTCTACCAGCTCTTCCTCCGGTCCCTCCGGTCCGTAATGCATCTCTTTTGTCGCAATGCGGGCGCATCTTCCCGGGTGGTAAGTGCCGTACTCTTTCTCCGGAATGAATTCCAGATCACGTATTCCCAGCTTCAGCAGCAGCTCTTCTACGGCTCCCTTAAGGGTGAAGAAGTCTTCTTCAGGTCCGTAGAAGCCGATGGACATGGCGTCGCTTTCCGTAGGAAGCTCTTTCTCGTCCAGCAGGTTTACCATGAATGTGTTGCCTATCTCGAAGGCTCTCACAGCTTCTCTGTTTCTCGAGTAGTTGCGGCCCATCACCTCCAGCATGGCCGGAGTCAGAACCGTTCTCATTACGGAAGTGTCTTCTCCCAGCGGATTGAGTATCCTTACGAAGGCTCGTTCCCATGAGTCCTCGTCTATTCTTATGTTATCCACTCCCTTAGGGCTGACGAAGGAATAGGTCTGTATCTCGTTGGCCCCCAGAGCGCACATGGTGTCTCTTGCAAGGTCTTTTACGTCTCTCTCATAGGACTGGGAAGCTTCGTTGTTACCCTTAGGTATGGTTACAGGCAGCTTGTCGTATCCATAGAGTCTTGCCACCTCTTCTATCAGGTCTTCCTCCATCTCTATGTCCTGTCTCACCGTAGGAGGAGTTACATACATGTCGTCTCCGTTGCCGGCAACCTGCATTTCCAGACTCTCGAAATAGGATACCATCTGTTCTCTCGAAATCTCTATGCCGAGAACCTTGTTGATTCTGCTGACTCTGCCTCTTACCGTTCTCGGTTCTTCCGGAGTCGGATATACGTCCACTCTTCCGCCTACCACGGTTCCCGCTCCTATCAGCTCTATCAGGTAGCAAACTCTGTCTGCCGCGTCCCGGCACAGGTTAGGGTCGATTCCCTTTTCGTATCTCGAGGAGGCCTCTGTTCTCAGTCCCAGCCTCTTGGCAGTAGTCCTCACGCTGTTTCCGAGGAAATTAGCCGACTCTACGATGATGGTCCGGGTGTCGTTTTCTATTTCCGAGTTGAGTCCTCCCATTACGCCGGCAACGGCGATGGACTTTTCGGCGTCGTGAATCATCAGCATCTTGTCGTCAAGAGTCCTCTCCGTTCCATCGAGGGTGGTGAACTTTTCTCCGTCCTCGGCTGTATCCACTACTATTCTTCTGCCCTCTACGCTGTTTATGTCGAAGGCGTGAATAGGCTGGCCGTATTCCAGCATTACGAAGTTTGTCACGTCTACGATATTGTTGATAGGTCTCATGCCTGCATGTATTAGTCTTCTCTGGAGCCACCACGGAGAATCGCCGACTTTAACGTCTTTGACTATTCTCGCCACATAGCGCTTGCAGAGGTCCGATTTTATCTCTACGCTGACATAATCCGAAGCCTGGCCCTCTTCGGCCTTGCAATTGGTTTCAGGATGTTTTACTTTTTCCCCGAAGGTTGCAGCGGCTTCTCTGGCCATTCCCACCATGGAAAGGCAGTCCGGTCTGTTGGGAGTAATCTCAAAGTCTATTACCGAGTCCTTCAACTCCAGCGCCTCCGCAAAGTCGGCTCCCACCGGATATTCGCCGCCCAGTATCCATATGCCGTCTCTCTGATTTACCGGCACTACCTTATCTGTAAAGCCAAGTTCACCGAAAGAGCACAACATTCCATCGGATTTTACTCCTCTCAGTTTGCCTGCTTCTATCTTTACTCCGCCTTCTTTTTTCGGCTGTCCGTGGAGAGGTCCCGGAATCCTGCTTCCGGAAAGAGCCACCGGCACGTAAGCCCCTTCGAAGACGTTGGTCGCTCCCGTCACTATCTGCACCGGTTCCTCCTGCCCTACGTCGAGGCGGCATACCACCAGCTTATCGGCGTCGGGGTGCTTTTCTATCTTAACTATCTTACCGACCACTACTTTTTCCATGTCTCTTCCGACATTTTCCATGGTCTCAAGGTTTGAGCCCGACATTATCATTCTGTCGCAGAATTCCTGCGGGTCTGCTTTTATATCTGTATAATCTTTCAGCCATTCCAATGAAACTATCATATCAGGCACCTCCTTATTTGAATTGCTCGATGAAACGCATGTCGTTCTCATAGAGCAGTCTTATGTCGTCTATTCCGTATTTGAGCATTGCGATTCTCTCCACACCCATGCCGAAAGCGAAGCCCGTATACTTTTCGGTGTCCACTCCGCCTACCTTAAGCACGTTAGGGTGAACCATGCCGCAGCCCAGTATTTCTATCCAGCCGCTTCCCTTGCATACTCTGCAGCCCTTTCCTCCGCACTTGAAGCAGGATACGTCCATCTCTGCCGACGGTTCGGTGAACGGGAAGTGGTGAGGCCTGAACTTGGTTATTGTCTCGGAGCCGAACATCTGCTTTGCAAAGCTGTCCAAGACTCCCTTAAGGTCCGCCATGGTTATTCCCTCGTCTACCACCAGTCCTTCTACCTGATGGAACATCGGCGAATGGGTGGCGTCGGGAGTATCGCAGCGGAAGCATCTTCCCGGAGCAAATACTCTGATAGGAGGCTTCTGCTTCATCAACGTCCTCACCTGTACAGGCGAGGTCTGAGTCCTCAGCAGCACGTCGTCGTTTATGTAGAAGGTGTCCGTCCAGTCTCTCGACGGATGGTAAGGCCCTGCGTTGAGGGCGTCAAAGTTGTTGAAAACCGTCTCTACCTCCGGTCCCTCTGTAAGGGAAAATCCCATGGATTTGAATATCTTTGATATTTCTTCCATGGTAATGGTTATAGGGTGCTTGGTTCCCAGCTCGTATCTCTTGCCCGGTTCCGTAACGTCTATGGTCTCAGCCTTGAAGCCGGCTTCCTTCGCCTTTTCTTTAAGGCTGTTTACGGTTTCGGCCAGCAGCTTTTCGACTTCCGCCCTTACTTTGTTGGCCGCCTGCCCCAGCTCCTTTCTCTCCTCCGGGGCCAGTCCGCCCATGGATCTCAATATTTCCGTAAGCGCTCCCTTTTTGCCCAGAACCTTGATTCTGGTCTCTTCTGCTTCTTGCAGCGAAGTCGCTTTTTCAAGTTCTCTCTTTGACTCTTCAAGAATAGTCTTCAATTTCTGTTGCATTTTTAAACCTCTCGATGTGAATTATTTACATATCTATTTTGCTTTTGCCCTTTGCCCTGACGGTCTCATACATGAGTATGGCCGCCGCCACGGAGGCGTTCAGCGATTCTATGGTCCCGCTCATAGGGATCCTGATCTTCATATCTGCTTTTTCCATGAGGCTCCGGCTGACGCCGTTTCCTTCGTTGCCCACTATCAGAGCTATATCGCGGCTCAGATCTTCCTCATAGTAATATCGGCTGCCGGAAGGGCTTGCGGCCGTAAGCTTCTTGCCGGCAGCCCTAGTAAATCGCAGCAGCTCCTCTTCTGTATCCACAAACAGGACGGGTATCCTGAACAAAGAACCTGCGGCGGCTCTCACGGTCTTGGGAGAGAACACGTCGGCAGTCCCTTTGACAGCTATCACTAAATCATATCCGGCTGCGTCGGCAGTGCGTATTATCGTTCCTATATTGCCCGGATCCTGAAGCCTGTCTAAAACCACAAAATTCCCCGGGCCGCCGCTTCCGACAATATCCTCCGGGGAGACGACAGGCCTTCTGACAGCGGCGATGACGCCCTGACTGGTCTTGGTCTGCGCTATATTCTTAAACAAGCTGTCTTCTGCGACAAAAACGTCGCCGTTAAGCTTCTCCGCCGTGTCTTTGAGACGGTGGGCGCAGCTTCGGCTTATAACCGTTTTTTGTATGATCGCTCCCTCAGAAAGGGCCTCCTGGATGAGGTTTTCCCCTTCGATGAGATACAATTCCTGTTTGTCTCTGTATTTTTTAGTCTGCAGCTTTTGAAAAAGCTTATAGACCTGATTGTTCTTAGACGTTATTTCAATCATTTTATATCTCCCTCCATGAAAATCTTTTCATGGAAGCCCTTCACCCCGCTCCTGCGGCCTCTTAACAAACTCGCCCGAAGGTGTTTTATTACAAGAGCCGGTTTCAACCGGCTCATTCATATCTTCTATTTAAGAAAATCCGGAATCTCGAACTTCGAAGTCCCCTCTTCCTCATCGCTCAGAATGTCCTGCAGCGTCCTTTCCGTTCCGTCGAGTCCCTCGACCTGACCGAACACTACGTCTTCTTCCACCGTCTTAGGTTCTTCTTTTTTAGGATTTTCCTGAGAAAGTCCTCTTGAAGGAGCCTGCTGAGGTTCTTCTTCTTTTTCCAGGCCTTCTCCGAATCCGGTAGCGATGACCGTGATGGCTATCTCATCTTCCATCTCTTCGTTTACGGCTGCTCCGAAGATCAGAATACAGTCTCTGTCGGCCTGTTCTTCAACCATGCCCGCTATCTCGCTGACCTCCAGCATCCCCAGGTCATATCCGCCGGATACATAGAGGAGTATGGCTTTAGCGCCTTCTATAGTAGTCTCCAACATAGGGCTCTCTATGGCTGACTTGACCGCGTCTTTAGCCCTGTTCTCACCGTGACCCTTACCTGTTCCCATATGGGCGATACCTCTGTCTGTCATTACTGACTTGACGTCGGCAAAGTCTACGTTTATGAGGGCAAAGTCGGATATCAGGTCGGAGATGCCCTGCACGCCCTGTCTCAGCACGTCGTCGGCCATGCGGAAGGCGTCCAGCATTGAAGTGTTCTTTTCGCAGTTTTGCAGTAATTTATCATTGGGCACTACTACCAGAGAATCTACATATCTCTTCAAAAAGCCTATGCCCAGTTCGGCCTGCTTTTTTCTCTTAGCGCCTTCAAAAGAGAAAGGTTTTGTTACGACGCCTACTGTGAGTATACCCATATCTCTCGCTGTCTTGGCTATGATGGGAGCCGCGCCTGTTCCCGTTCCGCCTCCCATACCTGCGGTTACGAAAATCATATCGGCGCCGTCTATGATGGCAGATATCTCATCCAGAGTCTCCTCTGCGGCACGCTGTCCGACCTCCGGATTGGCTCCGGCGCCAAGCCCCCTGGTCAGCTTTTCGCCTATCTGTATCTTTGTCTCTGCCAGACATCTGTTCAAAGCTTGTCTATCTGTATTGACGGCAATAAACTCGACGCCCTGAAGGCCTGCTTCCACCATGCGGTTTACCGCATTGCATCCGCCGCCTCCCACGCCGATGACTTTTATGACTGCCGCTTTTTCCATTTCAGTCTCTATCTGTAGCATCGTAATCCTTCCTCCTTGGTGTTCCCATTATCTTTTTCATTGTATCATACATGCAAGTTTATTGCACGAAAATTTAAGGTTTTTTTGATGATTTTTTAGTCAAAAGCCGGGCTGAAAGAAATGTAATCATCACCGCTGACTTTTACTGTCCCTCTTTCGATATTTATGTCGAAAAGTCCCTTTATAACCTTCTGCAGATTGCCTGTTTCCATGGCCTGGGTTATGTTCTGAGGCGTTCCCACACAGACCAGATAATCAAGGACGTAAGCCTTGACGCCGGCCTCCGATATCTCTATACTCTTGAAATACATATCCGACTCGTTCATGGAAACTATCATATCCATTATCTGCCTCATCTGGACTTTCTCTTCCACTTCTATAGGCTGCCCCACCTCTATCTTGCTTATGGTCAGTCCTTTTATGAGAGTAAGCTGAGGCTCGACTTCTGTCTTTCTCAGCACATTTTCATCCTTATCTATGACTACGTAATTATCCCCATATACTACGGCTCCGATCTGGGTTCTCTCCGTGATCTCTATCTTTATCTTATCGGGAAGTATCCTCTTTATCCTTACCTTTGCCATATAGGGATCCTTTTCGAGGCGATCCTTTATGTCGGCAAGTCCCGAACCCCAGAAAATATTTCCTCCGGTCTTGCAGTTGCCCATGGTAAGTATCTCGTCTTCACTGTAGTAAGTGCTTCCCTCTACCTGAAATGACGTCACATTGAAATATGACGATGAGGCGAAAAAATAAAGTCCCGCGCAGACGGCGACTATCAGCAGAAGCTTCACCCAGAGGCTTATTCTTTTTTTCTTACGTTTCTTCTCTTTTCGTTTCAATAAATCCACCTAAAGCCCTGAGGCCTTCTTCCAAATCTTCGTATCCCCTCTGAACATGGAATGCGTTTTTCACTACGGTTCTGCCTTCAGCCATGAGGCCCGCTATCACCAGGGCCGCTCCTCCCCTGAGATCCATGGCCGACACTTCGGCTCCTTTCAGAGTTTTGACTCCTTTTATTATAGCATTTTTCCCGCAGGTTTCAATATCTGCCCCCATTTTAATCAGATCGTTTTTATGAGTAAATCTACTCTCAAATATTTCCTCTCTCACCGTCGTAAGACCTCTAACCTTGGCGCACAGACTCATGAGCTGAGGCTGGCAGTCGGTAGGAAAACCCGGGTAAGGCTGAGTAACGATGATTCCCGGGCTTTTAAGCCTCTTGGCCGCCCAGAGTTCAATGGTGTTTTCATAAGCCCTGACTACAGCTCCCATCCGTTCAAAGCACGAGAGCACTTCTCTCATTATATCGGGTCTTATATTGCGGAACACGGCTCTGCCTCCAGTCCCGAGCACTGCCGCCATATACGTGGCCGCCTCTATCCTGTCCTCCAGTATGAAGTACATCATCTCTTCCGGGCCGGTCTTGGCTCCTCCCGCCCCTTTTACGAATATGGTATCTGTACCTGCTCCGAAAATCTGAAAGCCGGCGGTCCTGAGAAAGCCTTGCAGATCATTTATCTCAGGTTCTGTGGCGCAGTTTTCTATGATAGTATCGCCGCTGCCCGAAAGAGCCGCCATCATCAGATTCTCCGTCGCGCCTACGCTGGGATAAGCTAAAGTTATCTTTCCTCCGCAGCAAGAGCCCTTGCACCGTATCCGTTCTTCCTCGGCTTCCACTTCAAACCCCAGCTGCGCAAGACCTTCTACATGTATATCTATAGGGCGTTTTCCTATATTGCAGCCGCCGGGCCTGTGGATGAGAGCCTCGCCGCATCTGGCCAGAAGGCTTCCCATAAGAAACACCGAGGATCTCATCTCCGACATGAGATCTTCGGGGACTGCAAATTCATCTATCCCTCTGCTGTCCACTATTATGCAGTCTCTCTCCCATCTGGTTCTGGCTCCCAGCGCTTTTAGTATCTCTTCCATGGCAAAGACGTCGCCTATGCGGGGACAGTCATATATCTCATATACTGCGCCTCGGCAGACAGTGGCTGCAAGAACCGGCAGCGCAGAATTCTTCGCGCCTCTTATCCTGTATTCGCCCCGCAGGGGGACTCCCCCGTCTATGTAATAATTTTCCAACTAAAAACACCTCCCGATTCTATTTTCATAGTATGCCCGGGAGGTATGCCTGGTGAATCGTCTCGTGTCTATTTATTTGCGTGAGGCCTCATAGTCCACCGTTATCTTGCCGCAGATTATATCCAGGGCCTTGTCCGGGGCGCATTTTCTGGAAGCTTCAGACATTTCTCTCAGGAGATCGGGATTGTTCTTCAGCTTCATGACATCACAGACCACTTCTCTTATATTCAGGTCTTTTTCTTCTATCAAGATAGCCCCTCCCCTGTCTGCCACTGCCTTGGCGTTGTAGTACTGGTGATTTCCCGTGACATTGGGAGAAGGTATTAGTATAGCGGCCTTGCCGCATACTGTAGTCTCAGCCACCGAGAGAGCACCTGCTCTGCTTATTACCACGTCGCAGGCTAAAAGATAAAGATCCATATTCTCGATATAATCTTTAACTCTGACATTTTTCGAAAGACGTATTCCATCTTGAGACAGCTTATCCACTACTTCCTGATAGTACCATCTGCCTGTTCCTGAGATCATGCTCACTCCCTCATGGCCGTTGAAAAGTCCGATGAGTTCGCAGGCTACTTCGTTTATCTTCACTGAGCCGAGGCTGCCTCCAAAAGTGAAGACCACAAAATCATCCTGAGGAATTCCCAGTTTCTCTCTGGCCTGTCTCTTACTTATGCTGAAAAAATTCTTCCGCACCGGGTTGCCGGCGTCTATATTCTTCTCAGGTTCCTTGAAATATTTTCTGGCGTCGGGAAATCCCAGAAATATATTCTTCACATATCTTTCAAGCGTCCTGTTGGCCAGTCCCGGAAAAGCGTTCTGTTCGTGCAGATAGCACAGTTTTCTCTTCATGTGACCGGCTATAAGAACAGGGAAGCAGACATAGCCTCCCGTGCCTATGACCACGTCCGGTTTGAACTTTTTCATTATTTTAAGAGACTGAAGCACGCCTTTGGAGACTTTAGCGCCGGTCTTGGCTATTTCTGTCAGAGTGACATGATCCAGCCATCTCGCATCTACCAGCTTCATGGGATATCCGCTTCTTGGAACCACGTCTTTTTCTATCCCCTCGCTGCATCCTATATAAAGGATCTCCGAGGATGGATCCATCTCTTTTAATTTATCTGCTATTGCAAGAGCCGGATATATATGTCCTCCGGTTCCTCCGCCTGTAACGATCACTCTCATTTTATCCACCTATAGATCTGATGATTTGGAGATGTTCAGGAGAACTCCCATGGCTCCCATGAATATCATCAAAGCGTTTCCGCCATAACTTACGAAAGGAAGTATGACTCCCGTAGGAGGGAAAGACGAAGTGACTACGGCCACATTCATCACCACCTGTATGCCTATCATTATAGTTATTCCGGCTGCCATCATCATTCCCATGTAATCAGGCGCGTTTATGGCTATATGGCATCCTCTCCATATCAGAAGCATATATACGCACATCATGGCCAGTATGCCTATAAACCCAAGTTCCTCGCCTATTATGGCCAGTATAAAGTCATTCTGAGGTTCAGGAAGATACAGATTCTTCTGTATACTGTTTCCAAGTCCCAGGCCTGTGAGGCCTCCCGTACCCATAGCCAGCAGAGACTGAACCACCTGCCAGCCGTTTCTGAGAGCGTCGGCGAAAGGATCCAGAAAACTGGTAAATCTGGCGAATCTGTACCCTTCTGTATCCATCAGTATCAGTCCTACTCCCGCTACTGTTGCCGCTCCCGCCAGTATTCCCATATGGCGCCACTTGACTCCGGATACTATCAACATTCCTCCGGCTATAAACACCACTGTAAAGGCCGTAGACATATTAGGCTGAAGCATTATCAAGCCTGCATATATTCCTGCCAGAAGAACTACCGGAACTACGCCCTTCCAGAAGTCGTAAGCTCTCTTGGGATATCTGTCGAAATATCCTGCGACGAAAATTATGAGTCCCAGTTTGGCGATCTCTCCGGGCATTATAGTTATCGGTCCTGCTCCCAGCCACCTGACGGCTCCGTTGACTTCTATGCCAAGAGGAGTAAATAAAAGTCCCAAAAGGACGATACATATCACGGGGATTATCTTATAGAGCCTTCCCCATACGTGATAGTCGATCTTGGCCAATATCCACATGGCCGCAAATCCGGCGGCCAGCCACATGAGCTGGCGCTTCAGATAAACATAAGGGTCTCCCGCTTCGCTTATGGATTTATAATAGCTGGCGCTGAAGATCATCACCGTACCGAAGGTCACTAATACCACCGTAAGGAGAATAAGCCAGAGATCTCCCGTCTTGCCTTCCGGCAAGAATCTGAAATGGCGTCTCGGCTTTTTTTCTTTCTTTACCTTAGGCTTCTTTTCCTTCTCGGCCCTGCCCCGTCTTTCTGATTTAGTTACAGTCGCTTTGGCTTTTCTCATATCGCAAAAATACCCTAGTTATCCAATCTGGCAGTCACCTCTTTGAAGTGCTCGCCTCTCTGTTCAAAATTATCGTACATATCCCAGCTGGCACAGGCCGGCGAAAGGAGCACCGTATCTCCCTCCCGGGCTATACTGAACGCTTTTTGGACACATTCTTCCATGTTGGCCCCGTAGCTGTAATCTCTGAATCCGCTTTCTTCGGCGGCAGCGGCTATCTTAGGACCGTCCCTGCCTATAAGTACCAGATGTTTCACTCTTCCTGCAAAATTATCTGTCAGAGCCTTGAAGTCCTGTCCTTTGCCGTCTCCTCCCGCAATAAGAATTATATTCTCTTTGATAGCGTTTAATGCCGTTACAGTGGCGTCTATATTGGTCCCCTTAGAATCATTATAGAACTTTACTCCGTCTATCATTCCGCAGTACTCTATCCTGTGAGCTACTCCCGAAAAGCTCTTCAGAGTATCCCCTATCACGACAGGGTCTATACCTGCAAAATATGATATGGCCGAAGCTGCCAGAGCGTTTTCAATATTGTGTTTGCCTATTATTTTCAGTTCGTCTGCACCGCACAAGTCGTATATCTTTTGTCCGTCTGCGATGACCAGTCTTCCGTCCTTTACAAAGGCTCCTTCTTTAAGCTGCCTAGTGGATGAAAACTGCATCACCCGGGCCTTGCACTTCTTAGCTAAAGTCCGGCACATCTCATCATCCCCGTTGATGATGCAATAACCTTTTTCATCTTGGTTGACAAAGATGTTGGCTTTGGCACAGCCGTAATTTTCCATGGTATGATGTCTGTTCAGATGGTCAGGCGTAATGTTTAGAATAGCTGAGATCACAGGTTTGAAATACTTGACGGTCTGAAGCTGAAAACTGCTGGTCTCCGTTATGAGCCAATCTCCTTCTTCTGTATCAAGAGCCTTAGAGATAACCGCTACTCCTATGTTTCCCACAACATAGGTATTGCGGCGGTCATTCTTGAAGATCTCTCCCACTAACGTAGTAGTGGTAGTCTTTCCATTGGTTCCCGTTATGGCTACAAAGCTGCCTCTGGCTACTCTGTAGGCGATCTCCAGCTCTCCGACTATTTCGGCGCCTTTTGATTTAGCTTCTTCTATGAAGTCCATCTCCGGATCTACTCCGGGACTCAGTATGAGCATATCGAAAGCTCCCATATCCTCAGGCGTCTTTCCCAAACAGAGAGACACACCCCTGCCGGCCAAAAAATTCAAAAGCTGGCCGTCCATATCCTCCGCATTTTTGGAGTCCTGGACGGTCACCTCCGCCCCCAGCTTGAGCATGGCCTGAATAGCCGCGATGCCGGATTTGCCCATGCCTACGATCAGGACTCTCTTGCCTTTTATATTATTTAAATTGATGTTTTCCATATCGTCACCTCTTATCTTAAGGAGAGAATTCACAGATGCATTAGGACTATCGCCAGCAGGCAAAACAGCATTGTAAACGCCCAGAACATTATGACCACTTTCGTCTCCTTCATTCCGCACAATTCAAAATGATGATGTATAGGCGCCATCTTGAATATTCTCTTCTTAGTCTTTTTATAATAAGTAACCTGAAGCACTACCGAAAGAGCTTCTATGACATATATCAGTCCGGCCACAGCCAGAAGAAATTCCAGTTTCATTATCACGGCTCCCGCTGAAAGGACTCCTCCAAGAGCCATAGATCCCGTATCTCCCATAAATATCCTAGCCGGATATTTGTTGAACATCAGAAAGCCCAGGCATCCTCCGGCCACAGCCCCAAACAGTATGGGCTGATCCAGATACCCAAAAGCTACGGCCCCTATCACCATGAAAAATGATACCAGAGCCGTTATACCGGAAGCAAGGCCGTCCAGACCGTCTGTCAGATTTACAGCATTGCTGAAAGCTACCATCACAAACATTACAAAAGGAATATAAAAATATCCCAAGTCCAAAGTCACGTCGGCTACCGGTATCCATATGCAGGTGCTCTCCACGAATCCGCCGCCGGAAAAGAACATGGCAAACACGGCAAAAGCAAGAGAAAACGAGAGCTGCATGATTATCTTCTGTTTTGGGTTCAGCCCCAGATTGTTCTTCTTTACCGCTTTTTCATAATCATCTATAAACCCTATCAGCCCGAAAAGTATCATAGCTGCGATGACAGCCCAGAGCTGAACCGTCAGCCTTCCTGTGACGGCCGAAACGATCACTGTGCATACTGCGGCTGAAGCGATTATCCCAAGTCCTCCCATGCTGGGAGTCCCGGTCTTATGAAGATGGGACTTTGGACCTTCGTCTCTTACAAATTGTCTGAATTGTTTCTTCTCCAGAAAAGGAATCAACATTTTTACCAGCAGCGCGCTGAGGACCCATGCTGCAATAAGTGCTGTTATTGGGAATATCAATGATTCCATGTCTTCTCTCCTTACTTTTATCCTAAAATTTCGTTTACTATCTTTTCCATCTCCATGCCTCTGGAGGCTTTGACGAGGATGACGTCCCCCTTTTGTATGACCTGGTCTTTAACTTTTATAAAGTCTTCTTTTTCAGGGAAATACATCACTTTGCTCTCGTCCATCAGCTCTTTGGCGCCTTCTGCGTAATATACAGCCTCCCGGCCGACAGCTATAAGAAGGTCTGTTCCTTTTTCTGCCGCATATCTTCCGACAGCTCTATGGCTTTTCTCCGCCTTATCCGCCAGGCCTATTATGTCCCCCAATATGGCTAAGTGCCTGTCGCCGGAAGTGGCCGCAAGAGTATCTATGGCCGATTTTATTGAATCCTCACATGCGTTGTAAGTATCGTCGATGACCTTTAAATTTTCTGTTTCTGTTACCTTAAGCCTCTTTCCTGTCAGCTCCGCCAGAGCAAGGCCTTTGGCGGCCTCCTCGGGCTCTATGCCGATCAGCCCTCCTGCGGCTATAGCCAGAGCCGAGTTGAGGGCGTTGTGAGCCCCCGCTACGGGAAGCGTTATTTTATATTCTTTATGGTCTCGTATCAAAGTATATTTTATACCCTTATCGCCCAAATCACAAATATCTTTGACCGTATAATTCTCATCGCCGCAGACACCTACGGTTACAAGGCCGTAATCTCCCGCAACCTTATCAGCGGCCAGCATAGGGCATGAAGAATTTACTATCAGCGTGCAGTCCTCATCGAAATAGTTGGTGATTTCCATCTTAGCCTTGAATATATTGTCAAGATCTTTCATGAGAGCTATATTCACCTCGGCGATCTTGGTTATCACGGCTATATCGGGCCTGACGATTTCAGATAGAAGATCTATCTCCCCCGGCGCGTCCATTCCCATCTCCAGAACAGCGATTTCTGTGTCCTCGTCGAATTCCAGTATTGAAAGAGGTAGCCCGTGGGCATTGTTGTAATTTTTCTTATTCCTTCCCGTCTTGTATTTTGACGAAGCCACATAATAGACAAAATCTCTGGTACTGGTCTTTCCGACGCTGCCGGTAACGCCTATCTTCTTCTTGAGGGGAAGCATGTTCAGATAGTATTTTGCCAGCGCCTGCAGAGCTTTAGTAGTATCGTCCACAAGTATGACGTCTGCTCCAAGATCTTTCGCCTGAGACACTTTGCTTTCATCGGATACTGCTATCGTCCGGCATCCCTTTTTAATGACCTGTTCTATAAAATCATGACCGTCGTTGTTTTCGCCTACTATGGCAAAAAACATCATCTGAGGTCTTATCTCTCTGGAGTCTATAGAAAAACCCCTGACTATACTTTCGCCGGAGCCTGCCGCAAGTTTTCCGCCGACGGCCGATCCTATCTCCGCCACTGTAAATTCTTTCATTTTCTGTCCTCTCTGCAAGACAAGATGACTTCTCTGTCGTCAAAATGTCTCGTTTCGTTTCCTATTATCTGATAGGTCTCATGGCCTTTCCCCGCTATCACAATGATGTCTCCTCTGCGGCCCTCTGCTATTGCTCGTTGTATGGCCTTCTTCCTGTCAGGTATGGCCAATATCACCTTGTCGCAGAATTTCATCACATCAGTGATATCTTCTATGATTTTGCCGGGGTCCTCCCGCCGTGGATTATCTGATGTGACTATTATGAAATCCGCCGTCTCCATGGCTGCTTTTCCCATTTCGAACCGTCTGTTTCTGTCCCGGTTTCCTCCGCAGCCGAACATGAGCATGAGCCTCTCGGGATCGTACTCTCTCAGGCTGTCCATCAGGCTCTTCAGCGCTATGCCATTATGGGCGTAATCCAGAAGTACGGTGAAATCTCTGCCTATATCTACAGTTTCAACTCTTCCCGGAATCTTTATGTCCCTCATAGTTTCCTCTATGACGCTCCAGGGTATTCCCAGAGATTTGCACACTGCTATAGCCGCAAGCGTGTTCTGAACATTAAACCGCCCGGGGATATTGACCGTTATTTCTCTTTGGGTGTCGTCTCCGCATGGTTTTTTGGCAAAGAGCTCATATTTTATTCCTAAAACGCCTCTTTCAGACCACAATTTTTGACCCATGCTCCTAAAGTCAGCACGGTCGCTCTGTCCGAAGCAGACCACCTGTTCCAGATTTGCATCCTTTATTATATCTTCATATCTCTGATCGTCACAATTTACTACGGCCCTCCTGCACTTTTTGAACAACATGCTCTTCCACATGAGATATTCTTCAAAGCTGGCGTGTTCTCCCTCTCCTATATGATCGGGGCTTATATTTGTAAATACTCCTATATCAAAGTCTATACAGTCCACTCTGCTGTGCATGAGTCCCTGAGACGATACTTCCATGACGACGGCCTTGCAGCCTGCTGCTTCCATCTCGGCCAGATTCTTTTGTATTTCTGTAGACTGAGGAGTCGTAGCCGAAGCTTCCTTCATGTGTTCATCGTAGCCGTTATATACGGTACCTATGATTCCCGTCTTTATACCTGCAGCCTCAAGTATCTGCCTTATCATAAAGGTAGTGCTGGTCTTTCCTTTAGTTCCCGTCACTCCTATGGTAAGCAGCCTTTCAGACGGACGGCCGTAAAACTCTGCGCTCATCTGCGCCATAGTTTTTCTTACGTCCCGGGTTTCGATCACCGTAACTTTTTCGTATATCTCCTGAGGAAGACGCCCTGAAGCCACTACGGCCGAAGCTCCCTTTTCAACTGCTTTTTCTATATATTCCCTGCCGTCGGTCAGCTGTCCTTCTATAGCGAAGAACACGCTGCCCGAAACTGCCTTGTCTGAGTGGTATATCAGATCCTTTACGTCTTTATCTGCGCTGCCGAAAACCGTACAGCCTGCTGAGGATATCAGCAAATCCGCAAGTTTCATACCTACCTCTCGCCGGGTGAGCCGGCATATTAAATTCCCGTTTTATTGATCGTATACGTATACGCTGGAACCTCTCTTGACCTTAGTTCCTGCGGCCGGATATTGAGCCGCCACTATAAAGTCTTCATTGGCTCCGTCTCTCTTAGTGTATCCCAGATTCTGTCCCGCTATGATTCCGGCTGCCTCGCTGTATTCTTTTCCTACCACATCCGGAACTATGGTGTAATTGCCTTCTATTGCCGCCATCTCTTCTTCTGTATACTGAGGCTCTATATTCATGTATCTCAAGGTGTCCTGAAGTATGCTCTTGGCTATAGGTCCGGCGGTCAGAGAACCGTAAAAGGATCCCTTAGGACTGTCTACTACTACCAGGATAGCTATCTTGGGGTCATCCATAGGCGCCATTCCAAGGAAAGAACTGTAATAATAATTTCCGTATTTTCCGTCTTCTACCTTGTTTGCGGTACCTGTCTTTCCTCCTATTCTGTATCCGGTGATCTTAGCTGCGCCGGCTCCTCCGTCGGAGACTACGTATTCCATGGCCTCTCTCATTTCGGCGGCAGTCTCCTCAGAAAGCACTCTTCTAACTTCTTTTTTCTTGAATTCTTTTACCACTTTACCGTCTGAATCGGTAAGAGATTTTACATACCTTGGCTGTAACAAGATTCCGTCGTTGCCTATAGCGCAGACCGCAGTCAAAAGCTGTATAGGCGTCAGAGAAATACTCTGGCCGTAGCCTATGGTGGCAAGTTCTACAGGACCCACGTCGTCCAGATTATACATGATGGAGCTGGTTTCACCCGGATAATCTACGCCGGTCTTCTCTGTTATGCCAAAAAGATCTATGTATTTATAAAAAGTTTCTGCCCCCATCTTACCTGCTACCGCTGCAAGTACCGGGTTACAGGAATTGCCAAGAGCCTGCTTTATGTTCTGAGTTCCGTGATCCCTGGTGCTCCAGCAGTGAAGGGTGACTCCCGCTATCGTAATCTTAGTATTGCAAGTAAAAGTATCGGTGGTTGATATGACCTTTTCTTCCAGCGCAGAAGAGGCTGTGATCAGCTTAAAGGTGGATCCCGGCTCATAAGTATCGCTGACGATGGGGTTTCTCCACATCTTATTCAGATAAGCTATCTTTTCATCGTCAGAAAGCGCCTCATAAGCCTCCTTCTCTTCTTCATCGGCAGGTTCGGTGGCATTATTAGGATCAAATCCCGGAGTAACGGCGCTTGCCAGTATTTCTCCTGTCTTAGGATCCATAGCCAGGCACATTATCCTTTCAGCGTCAGTCTTTTCCATTCCCTCTTCTAATGCCTTCTCCACATAATACTGGATAGCCTCGTCTATGGTCAGGACTACATTTAGTCCGTCCTCTGCTTCATAATATTTTTCGGAACCATCTACAAGCTCGTTGCCAGCTACGTCAGTATTCTTGACCCACCTACCCGAAACGCCGGACAGATACTGATCATATTCGAGCTCTATGCCTGTTCTTCCAGTATTGTCAACAGTAACGCTTCCTAAAAGCTGCGAAGCAAAATTTCCTAAAGGGTAATATCTTCTGGTATCTTCTGAGAGGGAAATGCCGGTAATTTCAAGATCTCTGACTTGATCTGCCGTATCTTTTTCCAAATACTGAGCGACTTTTACCAGCGCCTGTTTTTTTGTAAGCTTAGTTTTTACTTCTTCGGCTTCCATATTCAATACTGCCGCCAGATCCGAAGCCGCGGCGGTTATCTCTTCCTCCGTTTTGTTCTCCGCCAGTTCTGCCGGTCTCACCCATACCGAATAACAAGTTACGCTGGTGGCCAGTTCTTTGCCGTTTCTGTCGTATATCACTCCTCTTTTGGCAGCAATCGGAATATCGCTGGTCTGCTGATCTATCGCTTTCTCGGTCAGTTCATCTGCGTCTACTACTTGTATCCACGCAACGCGAAAGGCCAGCAGTACCATCAGCACTGCGATGATTATGAAACCTATGGCTATTCTCTTCTTGTTGGTCACGGTTACGGCAGTTCTCTTCATATGATTTGTTCTCCCAAATAATAATACAAAGCCGGAATACTATTTCTTTTATTAAGTTATCCGGCTTTTTTTCTGTATGAAGTTATGTCACAAAACTATTTATATTGCCAGAGGCTTGGCTTTATTCATAAGCCTTTTGCTTTATAATATCCGCCAAACTGCCGTCTGTAGGCTCAATGGCTGACAGATGCACACATTCGCTGCCCTGAGGATAGTACATCCCCAGTTCCTCTGTAGCATACGACTCCAGTTGATTTATAGTCTTGCTTCCGTCCAGTTTGATGGTAAGCATATCTATTTCCGTCTGTATCATACTGTTCTCGCTTCTGAGCTGATTGATGGAATACTGGAGTTTTGCGGCCTGAGCGTTTACTACCACTATGCCTATAAACAATATACCTACGGCTACCACGGCAACTATGAGGCTCCTGAGAACTGCGGCAGTGTATGCCTGTTCTCTCTTATTCTTCTTTTCTCTGCTCTCTGTATTTACTTCAGGGCGCTGTCTTGTACGCCTGACTCTATCCGGCTGTCTCTCCGGAGCATGGTTATAAGCGTAAAATTCAGATGTGTAAGCTTTTCTTGCCGTTGCCATGTTTTTTCTGTCCCTCAACAATCAATTCTCAAATTTTTTCTGCGATTCTCAGTTTGGCGCTTCTCGCTCTGGGATTTTCTTCTGTCTCTTCTGCGTCAGGCACGAAAGGCTTGCCTGTGATCTTCTTTATATCGGCTTTTTTGCCGCAGACACAGATGGGGAATTCCCTGGGGCATGTGCAGGGATTCGCCCTTCTGCTGAATATTTCCTTTACGATTCTGTCTTCCAGTGAATGAAACGTTATTATACACAATCTCCCGCCGGGAGCTAATATGTCGCAGAATTCTTCCACTGCTCTCTCAAGCTGCGAAAGTTCGTCGTTCACTTCTATCCTTATGGCCTGGAAAGTTCTCTTTGCCGGATGAGGGCCTGTCCTCCTGGCCGACGCCGGTATCGCCTGTTTTATCACATCTACCAGCTCATAAGTGCTTTCTATGGGCTTGTCCGATCTGACTTTTACTATGAAGTCAGCTATTCTGGAGGCCCATCTTTCTTCTCCGTATTTCCCTATGACGCGGATGAGTTCATTGCGGTCATAGTCGTTTACTATATCGTATGCCGTGAAATCATCGTCCTGACTCATCCTCATGTCGAGGGGGGCGTCGTTCATATAGGAAAATCCTCTCTGGGGGTTGTCCAGCTGAAAAGAGGAGACTCCCAGATCCAAAAGAGCGCCGTCTACCTTCTCAATTTTCAGCTCATTCAGCACTTGCTTTATATCCGAGTAATTGCTCTGGACGAAATATTTTTTGCATTTGTATTCTTTGAGTCTTTCTGATGAAACGTCCAAGGCGTCTCGGTCCCGGTCGATACCTATCAGAGTACCTCTCTCGTTCAGATTGCGGCAGATAGCGCCGCTGTGACCTCCGCCGCCTAAAGTGCCGTCCACGTATATTCCGTCCGGACGTATATCAAGACCTTTGACGCACTGTTCCAGCATTACGGGGCGATGTCTGAATTCCATTGTCATCCCCCTTAGAAGTTATATTCAGATAAAGCGTTGGCAAAGTCCTCCGTCTCCATCCTGTTATCATTTTCAGGAGACTCCCACACGTCTTTGCTCCATACTTCTATTTTAGACATGGCCCCCATGGTAACCAGCTCTTTTTCTATATCGGCATAGCTTTTAAGTTCCTGAGGTATCACTATTCTGCCTTGCTTGTCGAATTCGCACTCGGCAGCGTTGGCGCAGAAATGCCTTATAAAAGCTCTGACTTTTGGGTCGGATTCTGGGAGCCTTGATATCTTCTCCATCTGGACTTCCCAGTCGGCCGTCGTATAAATATATAAGCATTTGTCAAGGCCCTTCGTCAGTATGCACCTGGTGCCAAGCCCCGCTCTGAGTTTGGAGGGAACAATCATCCTGTTCTTTTCATCTATGGAGTTGTATGCAGTACCCATGAACATGATGTGCTCCTCCTTTCTCAAAAAATGAGACACTTCGGCCTTTGATTTATAATATCACCACTATACACCATTTCTAACCACTTTTCAATACTTTTTGGCGTTTTTTTAAGTTTATTTCACCACCAAAATAAGGAAAGCATATAATATACCATCTCAGTTTATTTAAAGAGAGGATTGTTTAAAATGAATTGTTTACAAAATAATTGCACTTGTGCAAATCCGAGAGGCAATTTGGTTTATCTGACTAAGGTCTTCTACGATGCCGAAGAAAATGCCTCACCTATATTGACAGCCCTTACCACGACGACGGCAGGATTTTCACAGCAGCTCAGTGTAGGAGGCAGCGTCTGCAACAATATTGCGTCAAACTGTTCCTCAGGCTGCGGAAATACATGCCATAATACCGGCTGCGGATGCGGCGGTTCAAACAACTGCAGATGTGGCTGCGATATATGTCAAAAGATATGCTGCTGTTGTTGCGGCGACGCCGGCGGATGCAGCAATCTGACCGTAACGGCCGCCACTACTTTTGACATAACCAACGCTTACGTTATAACTCGTTCCTTCAATCTCACGACGCCGACTCTTCCGGATGATCTTGCTATCACCGTCGACGGCACAGCTATCACCGACGTGACAGAATCAGGCGGACAGTATATAGGTGATGTCAGCAGCATAATGGGAGAAATAACCAAATGCCCTTGCACCTCGCCGTGCATGAACAGTTGTCCGGGAAACTTCGTATTAGTTTCGGCAACGGGTCCTTGGAGCCTGGCCGCTACCATAATACTGGAAGGAACCATCTATGAAGGTGGAAACGCCTGTCAATTCAGATTATGCTTTAACACAGCCGATGGTACCCCTATTTCTGTCACCGGAGACTCTTCTTTCGCTCTCTGCGGAGTAGAGATCCCTTGTCAGGTAGCCGGAGTATCGCCTTCACTGCTGTTTGACTTCGATGCTTGCGCTTCGATACTGAATCCTACGCTGACCGGAGCCGCAGATGGCACCATAACTCTTTCCGGTTCAATGGTGGTAACCCCTCAGGTGAGATTGAGAGTCACCAGACCTTCTCTGTTCAACATCGACGCAAAAGAAGTATGTATGCCTTGCGACGACCTGGGTCAGTGCAATGCATGCGATCCAGTGGAGGCAGGTTGTCTCGGCTCTGCGGACAGTGATTGCTGCTGCGGAAAACCGACGATAAACAGAGTCGGCCAGATGCTTTCAGATTCAGCTCAGGGAACAAACTGCGGCTGCGGCAACACGCAAAACTCGGGCTGCGGCTGTAACACAGGATACACCTCGGGCTGCAACTCAGGCTGCGGCTGCGGCAGTTCCAACGACTGCGGCTGTAATACGGGATGCGAGTGTAATTCTGGCTGCGGATGCAATGACAATGTATGCGGTACAAATGCAGCCCGCAGCATAGGCAACATCGCATGTCAGTGTTGTGAAACCAACGGATACAGCTTCTAAAAGCTGATCTTCCGGCATACGTGCGTGTAGGTCGCTCTCTTTCATCATAGAACGCTTTGACGTGCAGCCGGCTTAAAACGAATGTAAAAGGGAGCCGTTTTAACTAATCTGTCGTTAGCTAAAACGGCTCCCTTTTCAAGTTGTCTGTCATTCCCTATGGTAAAAGTTTTTTCAGAAAAAACCCCGCTTGCAAGCGGGGCTTCCATCCCTTAATATTAAAAAATGCTCTTCAGTATTTTCTCTTCTTATCGATACGGGTCTTATACCTGTTCTTGTGATGGCTGAATATGGTCTTTCTCCGTCCGGGCAATCTGTCGGCAGCCTTCTTTATCAGGTCTCTTATCAACAATACGGCCAGGACTGTGACTATCACGAGAATGGCTATGCCTATCACTTCATTTATGTGTAGGTTTCCGTCATGAGCAATATGAAGAGTGTTTTCAAAAAATGATTTCATTTTTGCGCGCCTTTCTTCACTTGTCTGACTTATTTATTTTTATCATACCATGTTTTTACAAAAAATGCAAAGTATATTGTCACCCTCCCTGAAAAATACTAATTTCATAGAAATTTTGTCAGAGGTGGAAGCTTTGCTTAAATTATTTTATCATACAAAAAATATTATAGGTCTTATCTTCTTATTGATACCTTCAATAGGCTTTTTATTTTATTCAAGCTCTGTTTCTTCACCTTTTTTGCTCATGGCATCCATAACTTTAGGAATACCGGCAGCCCGCGTCCTCTACAGCCGCCTTTCATTCACCTTCTGGCTGTGCTTCATGACTATCGTCTGTTCGTATTCGATCTTTATACAGGCGTATTTCCCGGGAACAACCGCTGCATATGCGGCCTGCGCTCTGCTGGGATTCTGCTCGGGAGGCCTGCTTTTCATCTTGCCTCCCAACATAACGGCAGGCTGGTTTTATACCAATAAATTTCAGACTCTCGGAATCATCTTCAGCGCAACCATACTGTCAGCCTTCCCCTTTGTAGCGTTCCTCAGAGAAAGCCCGGCTCTCGTTATCTTAGTTTCCTCGTTATTTATGATATTCGCATCCGTATTCTTATTGGATAAGCCTGTCTTCATAAATTCAGGCAATTTTCTCGACGGAACGGGACATATAAAAAGAAGCCGTTTTAAACTTTCTCTGTTCTTCCTTCTCATAACCTTTTCTCTGGGTTTCGCATGCCGAATCGGATACATGGCCTGGCCGGGAATGGGTCAATTGGGGTTTCAGTTAAGTGATCAGAAATTATTTATATACCTTGGAATGGCGGCGGGTCCTATCGTCAGCGCTTTAGTTTCAGGAAAAAAAGGCGTCTACAGCAGCTCCGTGCTGCTTATATTTCTTTCAGAACTTGCTATCGTCTCCGCAGGCTTTTATTCTTCCGGCGGTTTCATGTCCGTCCTGGGAAATTTCGCCTTTGGAGCTTCCCTATCGTCCCTTCTGGTAATATGTCCTCTCATGATCTATTACATGGTGGGGCCTGCCTCATATAACAATAATTTAGGCAGAATATGTCCGTTTCTGCCTTTAGGACTGATGTCGCTCTTTCCCTTCAGCACTGTGGAAGATTCGCAGCTGATATCTTCGCCTGCAATCTTTAGCATTCTCTTAATCTTGGTGATAAGTTTTTTCATCATTTTTTCAGCGTGGAAACATCGTTTTGTGCTTTTAAAATAAGGCGGTATGTGTTAAAATTTTCGTAATAAAAGAGATGCCGGCAAGTCTCCTTTGAGATGACAGCGCCGGCGTATCAGTATACGATGGGAGGCATGGCCATGGCTGCATTTGTTAAGTTTGAAAATGTCAGAAAAGTATATCAGATGGGCGAGATCTCTATAGAAGCTTTGAGAGATGCCACCTTTGAAATAGATAAGGGAGAAATATGCGTGATAGTCGGCCCTTCCGGAGCAGGAAAGACGACTCTGCTCAATATCTTAGGCGGCATGGATACTCTCACCTCCGGCCGAGTCTGGCTGGCAGGCGACGAGATCTCCAAATACAGTCAGAAACAGCTTACTACATACAGAAGATACTCCATAGGCTTTGTATTTCAATTTTATAATCTCGTTCAGAATCTCACCGCTCTTGAAAACGTTTCTCTGGCAACTCAGATCTGCAAAGATCCCATGGATTCTGCCGAAGCGCTTGAGAAGGTGGGTCTGGCAGACAGGATGGACAACTTCCCTTCCCAGCTTTCCGGAGGAGAACAGCAGCGCGTGGCCATAGCCAGGGCTCTCGCAAAGAATCCGAAATTGCTGCTGTGCGACGAGCCTACGGGAGCTTTAGACTATAATACAGGAAAAGCAATATTAAAGCTCCTTCAGGATACCGCCCAAAAGAACGGCATGACGGTGATAATCATAACCCACAATCAGGCCATCACCCCTATGGCCGACCGAGTCATACATGTTAAAAACGGAACTGTAGTCTCTGTAGAAAAAAACGAAGCGCCTCTGCCTGTAGAGCAGATAGAATGGTAATAGACCGGGAGGATCGTCATGAAAAATGTTATGTTCAAATCGACCCTTCGCGAGATCAAGGGCAGTTTTGGCAGGTGGGCGGCCATATTTGCCATCATAGCCCTTGGAGTGGGCTTCTTCTGCGGTCTCAAGGTATGCAAGTCAGCTTTTCTCCAGACGGGAAACACTTATCTCCAAGAGCGCGGTTTCTTTGATTATCAACTGATCTCAAGCCTCGGTCTGGAGGATGAAGACGTTGCGAGTATCGCAGACGTGCCGGGAGTAAAATACGCTGAAGGTTCTTTTTCCGCCGACGTTCTGATCAGCGAAGAGGATTCAGATGCAGGCGAGGTAGTCTCCAAATTTCTTACTATTTCAGATGAGATCAACACACCTTCCCTTAAATCCGGCAGACTTCCCGAAAACGGCAGCGAATGTCTGGCCGATCCTCAGCGTTTTACCGAGGCGGATATAGGTAAGGCCATAACCGTCAGCAGATCTAATACCGAAGATACGTTATCCATGCTGGCCTACGATACTTATACCATAACAGGAATAGCCGACTCACCCCTCTACCTGAATTTCGAGCGTGGTTCTTCTTCTGTGGGAGACGGCAGCGTTGCCTGTTTTATAATGATACCTCAGGACGGATTTTCATCAGATGTTTTTTCTGAAGTATATGTCAGACTCGAAGACTCTGCCTTTATATTCAGTGAAGAATATGACGAAATAAGGCAAGATGCCAAAGAGCCCCTTACTCAGGCTCTCGAGAGCGCTTCCCAGAGGCGTTACGACTCTATAATCCATCAGGCCCGTCAGCAAGTTGAAGATATCAGAACTGAGGTCGAAGACGGAGAGAAGGAGCTGAATTCTTCCGAAGCCGACCTGAAAAAATCTGAGGCGCAGATATCCGCAAGTGAAAAAGAGCTGGATGACAGCCAGGCTCTCCTTGATCAAGGTCTCTCTCAATATCAGTCCGGTCTGAACCAATATGAACAGAAGAAGACCCAGGCATATAGCGAGCTGGATACATACTATAATTCCGGATTTTTGACAGAAGAGCAGTATGCCGCCCAAAAAACCGCATTGGACTTGCAGTTCAGCGAAGCTCTCAGCAGTCTTCAGGCGTCAAAGACAGATCTGGATAAAAATCAGGCTGCTATCGATGAAGGACGGATCAGCTTATCTTCCGCAAAAGAAGAAATAGCTCAAGGGTGGGCCGAGATCGAAAGCGGCCGGTCAAAGCTGGAAACTGCAAAGCAGAAGCTGTCCGACGCAGAAAAGGAGATAAGCAAGATAGAATATCCCGACAGCTATGTCCTGGACCGGGATGCTAATGTAGGCTACGTATGCTTCGATAATGATACCAGCATAGTCGAGGGTATTGCAAAGGTCTTTCCGGTGTTCTTTTTTCTGGTTGCCGCTCTGGTCTGTATGACTACCATGAGCAGGATGATAGAGGAACAGCGCACACAGATAGGTGTGCTGAAGGCCTTAGGTTACAGCGTCGGTCAGATCCTCACAAAGTATATGTTCTATTCCGGAAGTTCGGCAGTTCTGGGAGGAATCATCGGATTCTTTGCCGGGACATACATCTTCACATGGGTCATATGGGAAGCTTATAAGATGATGTACGAATTTGCTGATGTTATCTTTGTCATCGACTGGGCTACAGGAGCTTTCGCTCTCCTGGCAGCTATAATATGTTCGGTAGGAACGACTCTCTATTCATGTTATCATGAACTCAGTCAAGTTCCGGCCCAGCTCATAAGGCCTAAAGCTCCGTCCTCAGGCAAGAGGATATTCTTAGAGAAGATCACATTTATCTGGAAAAGACTGAAGTTCCTGCAGAAAGTTTCCATAAGAAATGTTTTCAGATATAAGAAGAGATTCTTTATGATGATAGTAGGAATCTGCGGATGTACTGCTCTTTTAGTCACCGGTTTCGGAGTCAGAGACTCTATAAAAAATGTGGTGTCCATGCAGTATGACGAAATATTTCATGTGGATTACGAGGTCACTTTTAACCACGGTATAAACGAAGACGAACAGGAAGCTTTCATGGAGGACAACAGCCAGTATGCTGACAGTTTTTTATTCCTCCACACGGGTTCGGTAGATGTTCGCCAGGATGGACAGATCAAGTCCGTCAATCTGGTGGTCAGCGGAGACTCATCTCCGATAGACGATTTCATAAGCCTTCATAACGATGAAGGCAACCTCCAGTATCCCGGAAACGGTCAGGGCATCATCAACAGCAATCTGGCCGAGACTTTAGGAATTAAAGAGGGAGATGAGCTGACTGTTTACGACAGCGACATGAATACTCTCACCGTCGAGATAACAGGTCTGTGTGACAATTACGTTTATAATTATTTATATATAGACGAGGCCACCTATCAGTCGGCATTGGGGACTCCTGAGATAAATTCCGCATACGTAAGAGGACTAAGAGGCGGCGACGGACAGCTTCTTTCAGATCCTCATGAAGCAGGTTCTGCCCTCATGGACTCTGCCGACGTGTCTTCTGTAACGGTCACTGAGGATTTCAGAAACCGAATAGATAACATGATGAAGAGCCTGGACTACGTCATCGCCCTTATCACCATATCGGCGGCGGCCTTAGCTTTCATAGTGCTCTATAATCTGACTAACATAAATATCACAGAACGCATCAGGGAGATAGCTACCATAAAAGTCCTCGGATTCTATCCGCGGGAAACTTCTGCCTATGTATTCAGAGAAAATATAGCCCTCACCGCCATTGCGGCCATAATAGGACTGCCTCTGGGCAAATGGCTTCACAGTTTTGCCATGAGTAGGATACAGATAGATATGCTGAGCTTCGACGTTCACATATCGCTGCTCAGCTATATACTGGCTGTTGCAGGCACATTCGTATTCGCCATGATAGTCAATCTTGTCATGAGACGCAAACTGGATAAAGTAAGCATGACCGAGTCCCTTAAATCTATAGAGTAATTTTAAAGCCGATACCTTGATAAAGGTATCGGCTTTCTTTTAGGCTTAAAATTCTCTCCTACAGAGCTGTTATGCCTATCTCCGCTTCTATATTCGTCTCTCCGCTTGGTTTTATGGTCTTGAAAATATATTTGCCGTCTTCATCCTTATTCCTCATTATGATCAGGGTTTCTCCCAGTGAGGCCTCTTTGCTGTAATGGACTCTGAAGGAAGCTACTCTGTGAGTACCCTCGGCCAGTTCAGGTATGTGATCACACAGCACATCGGCGTAATAAGTATTGTTCATATGTCCGTTATAATCAAGATCAGAGTAGCTCACATCATGTTTACCTGCTTCTTTCAGCTCCATATCTTTAGGTATCCTGAGTTTATTTTTATACAGTTCTCTGTATTCGCCCATATAATAATTGGAAAAGTCCACCTCATCTGCCTTCAAGACTTTTCTCGTCTCCATATCCACCAGAGCCCACTGAGTAGAAGCTTCTATGATCCGCTCTCCGTCTCTGTCGATGGCATATCCTCTGGGCCACGTAGCTCGCATGCTCTCACAGGGCCACGAATATACTCTTATAGGCTGGTCGAAATAAAGGGTATCGTAAATTTTCAGATCAAGTCTGCTAAGCATCAAAGCTTTTCCCTCGGCTTGAAGATCATCATAAGAAGGCTTCTGCAGAGCCATCTGTTTTCGCCCCGCCTCCTGAGTAGCCTGCAGTATGCCTGACAATTTAGCAACCTTTTTTCTATCGCAGCTGTAAGTTCCTATACTGTTCTCTTCACTGTATATCTTGTTCATCTTTCCCCTCTCAAAAAATCATTTCACCCTGAATCTTACCTTTAGGTCTGCCGCTATAAGCCGACATTCCTCGGCGTCTTCTCTTGTCACGGCGCTTGACACTACAGACATAGCCACATCAGGTACGAAATTCTTTATATCTTTTGTAAACCTCAGAATCGGGTCAAAAGTCTCTTTTCATTTTATTTCTATATTTTAGCACAAAGGAAAAGCAGGGGCAAGGGGACTTTGCCGGACTGAGTGGCGCAAGATCCCCGGCGGAAAGTCTCCGCAACGCATCCGGCAGCCTGCTCCGGTCTGCCGCAAATCTCTGATACGGTTAATGAAAACCTTAGAACGCCGCACTTCATCACTCATTCCCGGTACTAAAGTTTTTTTACCTCTTTACGGGAATTTTCTCTCAGCAAGTCCCACTCTCTCTCAATTACAGAGCATTTACGGGAGTTTGCGCCGCTCCTTTGCGCTGGCCGCTTTGATGATGCCTGAAGCAAAAAAACAATCCGGCTCTCGTCGCTTCTCCGATAAAAAATGAGCGGGGATCGCTCCCGCCCATTTTCTAATGATCTATCAACTTATGCCGTAGCCTTCTGTTCCTGATCTCATCAGTAGTTCTCAGGCTTCACCTGGAAATATGACTGAAGATGCTCGCACACAGGACAGATAGTCGGGGCTTCTTTTCCGAAGTATTCATGACCGCAGTTTCGACACTGCCACAGCACCTCGCCGTCTTTAGAGAAGACTTTGTCTGAATTGACATTGTTGATAAGAGCCTGGTACCTCTCCTCGTGAGTCTTCTCTATGGCAGCCACCATCCTGAATTTGGCAGCGATCTCGGTAAAGCCCTCCTCATCTGCCTCTTTGGCAAACTGATCATACATGACAGTCCACTCATAATTTTCACCTGCTACTCCTGCCAGCAGATTAGCTTTAGTATCTCCGATTCCTCCCAGCAGTTTGAACCAGATCTCGGCATGTTCTTTTTCATTGTCGGCCGTTTCCCGGAAGATAGCCGCTATCTGTTCATATCCCTCGTTTTTAGCTACTCCCGCATAATAGGTATATTTGTTTCTGGCCTGGGATTCTCCTGAATATGCTGCCATAAGATTGGCTTCCGTTTTAGAATTTTTAAGTTCCATTTTACCTTCTCCTTATATAAGTTTCTGCAGGGATATTTTTCCCAACCGGACAAAAACTATACGCAGAGAAAAAGTAAGCGTCAGCCTTTTACTATCGCGTCTACTGCCTTTATGAAGGCATATCTCAGACCTGATTCCTCTAAAGAGGCTACTCCTTTTATGGTAGTTCCTCCTGGGGAGCACACGTTGTCCTTTAATTGCCCCGGATGAAGTCCCGTATCCAGCATGAGCTGCGCACTGCCGGCCATGGTCTGAGCCGCCAGCTCATACGCCTGTTTTCTCTGTATTCCGTTCTTGACCGCCGCATCGCCCAGAGCCTCAATTATCATATCCATGAAGGCAGGTCCGCATCCCGATATGGCCATCGCTGCCGTCATAAGTCTGTCAGGAATCTCTATCACTCTTCCTGTGGATGAAAGTATATCAAAGAGCTTCTGCCTTTCTTCCTCCTGCCAGTCGTTTTCCTCTTCCACCAGAAGAACGCCTCTGGAGACTGCCACCGGAGTGTTGGGCATGATACACTGGACTCTTACATCCTCCGGAAGAGCCTTTTTGTATCTGTCGAAGTTCCATCCGGCAGCTACGGAAACTATAGACTTCCCAGAAAGGCTGACGCCTATTTTGCTGAGAACATCGTCTATCTGATAAGGCTTGCACGCCATGATAAGAGTGTCGCAGATCGATGCGGCGTCTTCTATAGTCCTGCACTGATTTATCCCCAGTCTGCCGCAGTTTCCGGCCAGCTTCTGCTGATCAGGCGCATAAGCGTATATATCGCTTCCTTTGACTTTGCCTGACGCCGTGAACCCGGCGACCATAGCCTGGGCCATATTGCCCATTCCTATAAAGCTTATCTTCTTCATTTTTCCTCCTATCTTCTATCCCAGCGTATCTGCCGGTTTCATATCATGCATCCGTCATATCTCTATATCCAGTTCCACAGGACAGTGATCCGATCCCATAACTTCAGTATGGATTTTAGCGTCCTTCAACCTGTCTTTTAAGCTCTCTGACGCCATAAAATAGTCTATACGCCATCCTGCGTTTCTTTCTCTGGCCTTGAATCTGTAGGACCACCAAGAATATATCCCTTCTATCTGGGGGTTGAAAAATCTGAAAGTGTCTATAAAACCGCTGTCCACGGCTTTCTGTATCTTTTCTCTTTCTTCATCTGTAAACCCTGCGTTTCTCCTGTTAGTCTTGGGATTTTTGATGTCTATTTCAAGTCTGGCCACATTGAGATCTCCCGCATATATGACAGGTTTATCTTTTTCCAGCCCTTTTACGTATGCCAGAAAATCATCCTCCCACTCCATGCGGTAAGGCAGTCTGGCAAGTTCATTCTGAGAGTTAGGCGTGTATACCGTGATAAAATAAAACTCGTCAAACTCCAGTGTTATGACGCGGCCCTCTCTGTCATGCTCTTCCATTCCTATACCGAGCATCACATTCACGGGCTTTCTTTTAGTAAATACCGCAGTGCCGGAATATCCCTTCTTTTCAGCATAATTCCAATACTGGTAATAGCCCGGCATATCCAGCTGTATCTGTCCCTCCTGAAGCTTAGTCTCCTGAAGGCAGAAGATATCCGCCTCCTGCTGCCGGAAAAAATCCATGAAACCTTTTCCCATGGCGGCTCTAAGTCCGTTGACATTCCAAGATATCATCTTCATCATTTTTATCCTCCTAACTGGTCCATCATCTCTTCTCCGAAATCGCTCAGCGACTCCAGTATGGGCATGAGCCTGTCGCATATGTCTGTAGTCGAATACTCTACCCTGACAGGCACTTCGAGATATTCTTTTCTCCTGACCAGACCCTTTTCTTCAAGTTCTCTCAGTGAGGAGGCCAGCACCGTGTTTGATATGCCTCCCAGCTTTTTGCGCAGCTCGTTGTATCTCAGCGGTCCCTTGTTGTTCAGGGCGCAGATTATCTGCATCTTCCACTTGCCTCCGATTATGGACATAGCATAATTCAAAGGACACTTCTCAAGACACGGGCAATCGTAATGAGTCTCTATCAAGGTCAGTTCCTCCTTACTTAGTAATTATTTTTTACGTTATTGATTAGTTCCTTTATAAGTACTATAATTATATCAGGTAATAAAAAAAGAGTAAATATACTTTTAGGAGGATCGTCAATGGAAATTTATCTTCAAGGTCTTACGATGGGTCTTGCATATGTAGCCCCTATAGGTCTTCAAAATTTATTCGTGATCAATACGGCTCTTACGCAGCCTAAGAAGAGAGTATATGCCACTGCGCTGATAGTCATCTTTTTCGACGTCACATTGGGTCTGGCCTGTTTCTTCGGTATAGGAGCTCTCATGCAGGCTTCGATATGGCTTGAGATGATAGTGCTTCTTGTGGGAAGTCTCATCGTAATATGGATAGGAATAGGTCTAATACGTTCCAAGGACGATACTCTCGATTCCGGCAAGGATGTAAATGTGCCGATACTCAAGGTCATCACCACCGCCTGCGTGGTGACGTGGTTTAATCCTCAGGCTCTTATAGACGGAAGTATGATGCTGGGAGCGTTTAAAGCTACTCTGCCGGCAGGTACGGACTTCCTCTTTGTAGGAGGGTTCGCTTCCGCTTCGTTCTTATGGTTCTTATCCGTCTCTACCGTCATATCGCTGTTCAGCGCAAAATTTACGGATAAAGCCCTCCGAATAATAAATATAGTGTGCGGCGCAGTGATCATATTCTACGGAATCAAGCTCCTCTGGAATTTTATTCAGCTAATAGCCGCCTAGAGAAAGCAAGAGGGGCCGCTACCCTTACCTCTTCATCAGCAGGTAAGGATAGCGACCCCTCTTATATGTCTATAGCGTTTCTACTTTTTTTTCAGTTGTTTCATCTTTTTCTTATGCTGCTGATTATACGGATCCGGGTTGTTTCCCATGGTGACTCCGGCCTTGAAATACATGAATATTCCGCCTATGAGTCCGCATGAAAGTCCGTTGAGGGTGATGCCCCAAGGCAGATACTGGAACCCTATAAAGCCCATAAGAAGCAGCATCACCCACATGATGATACGTCTGTACAGGAATGGGATCTTCTGGCATAGTCTTCTCACAAACTGCCTGAAACCTTTAGATGCGTTTTCTATGATCGTAAAGATCATCACTCCAAAGAACAAACCCGAAAGGTAACAGCAGATGTACATAAGCAAGTCAAGAATCATTATTTCTTACCTCTCTTTCCTTTCCTCAATTCTTCTTCCTCGGCCTTCATCTTCTTCTGAAGTTCCTTCATCTCGGCAGCAATCTCAGCCCGCTCTTTCTCAAGTTTGGCCTGCTTTTCTGCCCGCCTCTTTTCGATAGGGTTTGCGGCCTCTTCTTTAGGTTCTGCAGCGCCTTCGATACCCTGCCTGACCTGAAGTTTCCTCGCCTCTTTTTTAGCCTGAGCCTCACGTTTAGCTTGAAGCTTAGCCTTTCTCTTTCTATACATGAGAATATCGGACATCATCAGCAAAATAAACGAAATAAGTACCGTTATGGCAGCCCCCAGAGCAGTCGCATACACCTTTATAAATCCATAGAGCAGCTTTGAACTTAGGAAGACTTTGCCCTTTATATCTTCTGCCTTGATTTTTACCGCATCGGAAGCAGATTCATTGTCGCCTACTACGGTATATGTCTTTCCGTCGTCTGAGACGTCTATTACTCTTCTGACAGGATTATACTCACCGTCAAAGTACTGCACGATATCTCCTTCTTTATAACTCGACTGAACTTTGGTGAAAACGGCGCTCTTTGCTTTTATTTCAGGCTCCATTATCTGAGACTCCAGCTTGCTGGAGGCAAGTCCGAATACTGTGACAATCTTAGTGTCGTCATAGCCTCCGCCTCTGACCAGAACGTGAACATTTGCAAAGAACAGAAGCGATAGCACTATCGCAAGGATCTTGCATATCCTGTCTGCCTTTTTTACGGCAGGGGTACGATCGTCTTCATATTTCTTTCTTTTAGGCCTCTGCGGAGGAGGCGTTCTCCTACTTTTGTTGTTTGTACTTTTTTCGTTACCCATAAATTAGTCCTTTTTCTTTAAACGTAGACTCCATATCCAATTAGGATATGGAGTCTGAATACACATATCAAATTAGAATCAATATAATCTAGTAATAGTTTTATGGTTTTGATAATAATTCTTTATTTATGCGCTTTGCTTTGGTTATTTAGCGGCCTTTTTGGCTTTTTTGGCCTCTTTGTCCGCTAAGTAGTACTTGCCCGGAGTATTGAAGTATTCCTTCTGCAGCTTCGCTACCTGAGGCACCATTATGATCAGTCCGATCATGTTTGGCGTCATGATAGCTGCCAGGAATCCGTCGGTCACCATGTACATCATGGTCAGATCCAGTCCGGACGCGGCGATAATCATGAACAGAGGATACACATATCTCCAGATTTTGGAGAACTTCAGTCCGAATAAGTATTCTGCCTGTTTCCAGCCGAACATACAGCATGCGATCAGGGTTGAGAATACAAACAGGAATACTGAAACAGCCACGAAGTAGTCTCCGAAAGTTCCGAAGGCATTGTGGAACGCTGCCTGAGCTATCGCTCCCGTATCGTACTCCGTTGTAGTCCACATTCCTGTGGTCAGTGTCAGCAGAGCCGTAACCGTACATACGATCAGAGTGTCTACCGTTACTTCGAATACACCCCAGCATGCCTGTCTGATAGGATGATCTACCGATGCCGTAGCATGCGCTGTAGGCGCAGTACCAAAGCCTGCCTCGTTGGAGTATACTCCTCTGGCAGCTCCCCATCTTAAAGCCAGCGCAATGGTGGATCCTGCGAATCCGCCTATCGCTGCATGCGGTGTGAAAGCGTATACGAAGATGCTTCCCAGTGCAGGAAGTATCTGACTGGCGTTCATGATGATGATAACCAATGCTCCGGCCATATACAGAATAGCCATTACAGGCACCATGATGTCTGTAATCTTCAGTACTCTGTTTACGCCGCCTGCTATGATGACAGCTACCAGTATGCCTAAGATAGCTCCCGATATCTTCTGATCAACGCCCAGTATTATGAACTGAGAAGTTGCGGACAGAGCCTGAGTACAGAGTGAAGGGATCAGTTCGATCATCAGGCCGATAGCGTACCATCCGCCTAAGAACTTGCCGATGCCGCCGCCTAAGGCTCTCAGATAGTAAGCTGCGCCTCCTACCCATTCGCCGGCCTCGTTCTTTTCTCTGTATTTGATCGCCAGAGCGATCTCGCAGTACTTGGTTCCGCAGCCGATTAAGGCTATGAGCCAGATCCAGAATACTGCTCCGGGACCTCCCATTACTACGGCCGCAGGCACGCCTACGATGTTGGAGGCTCCGATGGATGACGCAAGAGCTCCGCAGGCTGCAGAAAACGAAGATACTTCGCCTTCTCCCGCTTTTGAGAACATCTTGCCGAAAGTCTGCGAACATATATATCCGAACTTTCTAAACTGCACGAATCCCAAACGGATCGTGATGTAGATACCTCCGCCTACGATCAGAAACAGGATTGGAAGACCCCAAAACCAGTTACCGAACGCGGCAATTGCTTCCAAAATAAACATAGTATTATTCCTTTCTCAATAATTTAATATGTGTATGTTTATATTTTACCCTGAAAGCGTTTAAAAAATGTTTTATTATTCACATAATCAACAAATTCATAAAACAAAGGCGTACATTTATCAAATGTACGCCTTTGTTAACTGGAGCCTTTCGGTCAGAAAAACTAGTCAAGCAGCCCCTTGATAGTCTCGTAAGTTATATTAGGAACATTCTGGAAAGTCTGGCGCATGTCGACGCGCTCTGTAAGCATATGCCCGTCTCTTCCAAAAGTACCGATGTTCACCACCGGAACATTTATCTCCATGATCTTATCTATATCGTGAGTATATTTGACGCCGTACTGAGGCATGTTGTCCTTAAGCGCCTGTACCGCCAGAGTATCGTCGCATACAGCCATGAAGCTGGAGTCGGAGATGTAAGGGTAGAACATTCTGGTCTTTATCTGTCTCTGAGCCTCAGGTCTTATCTTATCTACGGCAGCTTCGACGGAGTCGAGCAAAGCGACCTCCTTGTCGGTCTTTCTCGTCATCTCTATTCTGGCGCTGAATACGGAGCCGAAGAACAGGATAACCGCCGGCGACTTGTCTTCGCACCACTTCCAAGCCTCTTCGGCCACTCTCAGTCCGAACAGTCTGAGATCCAGCTCAGGGTCGTCCTTGTGAAGCTTCTCGGTAAATTCCTTCATCGCCTTTTCAAACGGTTCGCCGTGGATTTCGGCCAGATAATCGTAAAATTCCTTCCATGTGTATACTCTCGTCTTCCAAGGAAGCGGAACGTAAGGAACGTTGCTCAGCTGACAGAATTTCTTGTACTGTCCCTGAAGATAGTCCACCACCTCGTCAAAGGCTTCTACTGCCACCTCTCTGCTCTTTGCCAGAACCTGAGCCGGATCCCAGCCGTGAGTAAAGAAGTTGTAGTAGCTGAATGCAGTCAGAGCCGTCTGTACAGTGTAAGGACCCTTGGTGTCCATCTGCTTGAGAGATACCGGCGGAATTGCCACCTCGCCCTGAGCGATGTCGCACAGGTTTGTGTTGAGAGACATCTTCTTGGTTATCTCCGCAATCAGCAGGTTAGGGTCGAGGGCGCTGAATGCCTGACCTACATGGGCTTCTTTTCCGAAGGCCACGAAGCACGGCAGCAGCTTTCCGATACTTCCGTAATAGATGTAGCGGTTTTCGTCTCCCGGGCTGTAGTTGGTGGAATAGTCGGCGTTTATGCAGGCCATGTAGTTGAAGCCCTCTGTCTTCTTCAATTCTACCAGCTCGTCGAGAGCCGTGATTATGCCCTTGGAGTTGTCTTCTTCATCACATTCGGCTATGGCTATGATATTTCCGTCCAGCTCTTCCGGATGCTCGGAGAAATACTTTATCAGGTACATATGTCCTGCCACTCCCGACTTCATGTCGAGGGCGCCTCTTCCGAACATGTACTCTCCGGATTCTATGTCTGCAAGCACCTCGTCGGAAAGCTTGAAGGTCTCTTTCAGCTTTTCGGGAAGCTCCTCGCACTTGAACGCGTATTCCCTTATGGTTCCGAAATCGTCCACTCCTACGGTGTCCAGGTGCCCTATCAGAATGACGGTTCTTCCCGAATCACCTTTCGTACCTTTTACATAAGCATATGTTGAATGTCTCTCTACAAAGTCATTTTTCGTCTGAAACATCTTTACTCTTTCAGGATGTTCTTTAAAGTAATCCAGGCCCATGTAATAGTCGTAGATATACTGGGCGACTGCAGTCTCCCCTTTCGGTTCTTTATTTATACTCGGTATGGCGACCATCTCCTGAGTAAGGCGTTTTACTTCTTCAAAAGAATTCAATTTCATCTCGTGTCATTCCTCCTCGCGTGAATCTATTCTTTTCAACTATTTAATATAAAAGCAATTATCATGCCAATGTTTTTCTTTTCTTGCCTGCGCTGAAACAGGCCGTTCTTTTATTAAAGAACTCAAAACTTAAGAAAAGATGCAAAAAATCTTACTACATTAAGTGCAAAAAATTTTACATCATTTCTTCAATAATCTTTTATAATCTATGCCGTATTTCTCTATCTTGTATTTTACTGCCTGCCTAGTCATCTTGAGCATGGATGAGGCTTCAGACAGAGATCTGGAGTTTCTCAGCGTCTGCTGAATTATTTCCTTCTCATATTCGTTCGTCATAGATGTCAGACTCTTTCCCGCCGCAGGGAAAGCTGTGTTTCCTCTTGTAAAGCTGAATACGGCCAACGTCTCCGGAATATCGTTCAAAGTGATGTATTCTCCTTCTGCCATGTTGAAGGCTGACTCCATAACATTGCGGAATTCTCTGACATTGCCCGGCCACGGGTAATTTTCGAATACTCTTCTCACGTCTTCGTCGATGCCTATGACCTGTCTGTTCATCCTGCCGTTATAATAACTTATAAAATGTTCTGTCAGCGGCTTCAGATCCTCTTTTCTCTCTCTCAGCGGCGGCACGAAAAACTGTACGACTCCTAATCTGAAAAACAGATCGCTGCGCAGAGAATTGTTCTTTATGGCCTCCTCGGGGTCTACATTGACAGCCGAAATGACTCTCACGTCTACATCCACATATCTTTCTCCGCCCAGCTTCATATACTTCTGTTCTTCGACAACTTTCAGGAGTTTCGCCTGAAGCTCTATATTCATGGAATTTATCTCATCCAAAAACAGAGTTCCTCCGTCGGCTATCTCAAACAGGCCTTTTCGGTTCTCCGCTCCCGTAAAGCTTCCCTTCACCGTACCGAACAGCGTACTTTCCATGAGGGCGTCGGGTATCGCTGCGCAGTTGACGGATATAAAAGGTTTTTCCCTTCTGCTCCCCATAGAATGTATGGCTTCCACGATCAGCTCTTTTCCCGTTCCCGACTCTCCTATCACCATGACGGGAGAATCATTTCTGGAAACTTTAAGGATCTTGGACTTTATGGACAGCATCGACTCATTTTCTGTCACTATGCTGTCTAACACGTAAAGCTTGTTCCTGTCTTCCTTTTCATCGTTCTTGCTCTTTGGGGTAAGGCTCGATGACAAGTCAAAAGTCCCTATTCTTCGGCCGTTATCTTCGATGGGAAAAGTACTGGTGTTAATCACATAAGCCTTGCCGCTTCTCTCGACAATAAGTTGATTCTCGTTTATAACAGGTTTGCCCGTCTTCATCACCCTGGCGTGGGTACTGTTTTCTTCCGTAAGATTAGGGTACATCTCATACAGGTTTTGGCCTATGACGTCTTTAGTAGAAATATAAGTCCTGTCGTCATTTATCATTGCCGAGTACAGAATCATATTCTCCTCGTTGACGATGATAAGAGCGTCTACCTTATCATATATGCTTTTATATTTGTCTATATCACGTATTATCATGGGCAGTCCTCTCGCCGCTCCTCTTTTTTAAGGTCTATATCAGACAGAGGCGGGCCTTATGATAAAAAGGTCCGCCCCGAATGATATTTATATCTTACGCTCTTCTGTAGGTCTCGTTTCCTGCCAGATAAGTGTTCAGAGCCTGAACATCTTTGAGCTCGTCTTCCGGAATGTTGAAGATATCTCTGTCTATGACGACCATATCTGCAAACTTGCCTACTTCTATAGTTCCCATGAGATCCTGTTCTCCGTTAGCATAAGGAATATTTTTTGAGAACATGCATACTGCGTCATATACGGAGAGTTTTTCCTCAGGCTGAACTCCGCCCTCAGGGTAGCCGTCCAGGTCTTTTCTCGCAACCAGAGAATAGATTCCGTTCCATGGAGAGAACATCTCTACAGGGCAGTCTGAACCTCCTGTCATCATGAGTCCCGCTTCCTGATAAGTCTTCCACGTATAACTCATGTTAGCTCTCTTTTCTCCTACTCTGTCCTTTATCCAGTGGAGATCTGTAAGGAAGAATGAAGGCTGAATATCCAGTACTACCGGCAGTTTAGCCATTCTCTCGATCAGCTCGGGGTTTGCCATCTGAGCGTGAATGATTCTAAACGGCAGTCTGTCATCCTGTTCTCTCTCAGTCATACCGTGCTCGCGGCTCTTTTCAAGAGTATACTCGATGGCAGTCAGAACTACATCAAGACCTTTGTCTCCTATGCAGTGGATGGCAGGCTGAAGACCCATCTCGTATCCTTTGAGCATCCTTTCATTCAGGTCTTCCTGGCTGATTACAAGAATTCCGTCAGTGGTCGGATCGTCGTCATAAGGCTCGAACAGCTTTGCCGATCTGGAGCCTAAGGAACCGTCGCTGAAAATCTTGAAAGTACCGAACTGAGCGGCTCTGAACGGGTCTTCTCTCTCGGCTTTGGTTACGAACGGCTTGTCATAGAAATAATCCAGACATACCGTCATTCTTACAGGAAGCTCGCCCTTTCTGTTGAGCTCGATGTAATCATTGATGTCCTCGGAATATTTCCAGATTTCGGCAGCGTACGTGTGCATCATGGTCAATCCGTACTGAGCGGCCAAATCGAATCCCTGCTTCATGTATTTTTTCTTGTTTTCAGGAATCAGGAACGGGTCAGGAATCAGCTCGTCGTATATCTTTGAAGCCTGCTCTCTGAAGATTCCGTTAGGCATTCCGTCGTCATCGAGGACTACGGTTCCACCTACTCCGAATTCATATCCCTTGCCTATGTTGGCTTTTTCGAGGGCCATGGTGTTAGCCACAGCAGTATGCAGGCATACTCTCTTTATTACGATTGGATGCTTGGTGCTGGCCTTATCCAGATCTTCCTTGGTAGGAAGCTGGTCTTCGCAGTCTTCCCACTTGGACTGGTCAAAGTTGGAACCTTTGATCCACTCGCCCTCAGGAGTTTCCGCCGCCTTTGCAGCAAGCCTTTCGATAGCTTCTTTTTTGCTCTTGGCTCCTCCCAGATCCACAGTAGTGAAAGTCTGGCAGAATGCGAAGAAATGCAGGTGGGAGTCTCCCATGCCCGGGAGCACTGTCTTACCTTCCAAGTCGATGACTTCTTTTGCTTCGTATTTTGCGAGGGCTTCCTCTGTGGTTCCTACGAATACAAATTTTCCGTCTTTGATGACAATAGCCTCTTTAACAACGCCCTCTGCCTCAAGGGTATAAGCCTTGGCGTTAATGAAGATCTTGTCTGCTGTTAATTTCATTTACTTACCTCCCGATAGTAATAATTTTTTCCCTGACCAACGCCTCAAAAAACTCCTGTGAGGGCCGGTCAAGACTGCTCCAATTATCTATTTCCACGGTAATGCCGCTTTCAAAGCCGGGTAAAATCCCTTTCAGCATTTCCGCAGCCGCAGCGAAATCGCTGTTGTAGCCTTTATCTTCTATGCGAACTACTCCGGCGCCCTCCTGCTGAGCGCATTTCAGGACGTCTGCGTAGCTTTCTTTCAATTCTTTTGAAGGAACCACGGAAAGTTCTTTTTTAAGCCTTCCGCAGTACTCGTTATATTCTCTCACCGCCTCGCCGGCGTTGCCCATTCTCTGATGAATCTTCATCAGTCTTATATGGATGTCGTCTTCGAAGGGCGATAAAGAAACAAGCTTGTTAAGTATGGTAAGCGCGCGCTCATAGTCTCCCTTTTCTCCAAAGGAATCCGCCACTTTTTTAAAAGCGTTTATTACCCTTCTCTCCCTGTTGTTTCTCTCGAGGACGAGCCAATCGTTGAAGTCGTCGCAGCCCTTCAAATAGAAGTGCTCCATAAACACGAGGCTCTTTCCCTTTGCTATGATGTCCGCCAAAGCTTCTTCAGAGAAATCATTGACGTTTTCCAGTCTTTCAAGACCCGTCTTCTCCACCGGGTAGTCGGGGTTTATTCTGCATATGCCTCCGGTGGTGATTATAAAATTTTGTCCGTCTATCTCCGGAATGTTTTTCTTAATGCTCCAGAGATTGAAGCGCAGGTTGTATGCCGCCTTTTCGCCGGCGTCTATCCATAACAGGTCTCTAAGGGTATTTTTTGAGGCTTGGTGAGACGGAGTGCACATGAGGTAGGCGATGAGCCCAGCCGATTTTTTGCTTAAAACCCCGGTCAGGTCTCTACCTCCAAGCTCGATGCGCATATCTCCGTAAAGCTCGATTTTTAAAGTATCACCGCTCATTGTCTCACCTCACCCGTCATTCGTTGATCTGACGTACCGTTACAGCTAAGTTATCTTAGTTCTGCAACATGTGCATCATGGTCTTGTACAGTATTTCAGGAAGGACTTCGTAAGTATATACGGTTTCTACTCTCTCAGTGAACTGGTGAGCGTCCTTTCCGTAAGAACCGATGTCTGCTACAGGCAGGTCGAGGGCCTGCATGTCCTCGATCGGCAGGTCGTATATGGTTCCGAATCCAGGCATGTTCTGCTTCAAAGCTGCCACAGCCTCGGCTTCCTTAGGAGCTGCCGCATAGCTCAGGTCGGAGATGCAAGGCAGGAACTTCTTCTGTACCAGCTTGTAATCCGACTTGGTAGTAGTTACTGCGTAGTTTACGGCATCTATCAGAGCCTTTTCTTCAGGTCTCGATCCCTCTACATAGATATGAGGATAGTAAGGAGGAGTCAAGTATACCAGAAGCACAGGGTTCTTATCCGACCAGAGGCTGTGAACGTATTCAACAATCTTCATGGCCTTGTCACGAACGTCGTATCTGTCGTCCTTGGAAACTTCTTCGGCATAAGCCTTAACCATGTCGTCCAGCTTGTCGCCCACTTCTTTTTTAACTTCTACGAAGAGCTGATCGTAGCTCATGGTTCTTGCCTTCCAAGGAAGCTTTACGAATTCTCTGCCAACCATGTTGCAGAACTTCTCGTATCTTTCGTTCAGCGTGTCTACTACTGTCTGGAAACATTCCTGTCCTGCTTCCATCATCTTTTTCATGACGTCGGCCGGAGTACTGGAATGAGTAGCATAGTTGAAGAACAGGATTGACTTGCTGGCGATCTGAACAGAGTATTCAGGTTTTAGGTCTCTCTGTTTGAGAGTGATAGGAGGCAGGGTCACTTCGCCTTCCACCACGTCGGAAAACTCAGGGTTCAGGTTAACTCTTCTCGTTATCTCCGCAGCTATCTGGTTAGGATCCAGTCCGCTGAAGGATTCTCCCACGTGAGTCTCCTTACCTACTACGAAGAAGGTAGGCATCAGCTTTCCTACAGTTCCTATATACTGGTAAACGTTAGGGTCTCCCGGATATGCAGGGGCGATGTAGTCAGGATCCAGCATGGCCTGATAGTCGTATCCGAATTCTTTTTTGAGTCTGATGAGCTCAGGTACGAAGGCAAGCATTCCCTGTGAGTTTCCTTCTTCGTCGCATACTGCGGCAAAGATGATGTTTCCTTCAAAGTTCTCGATGTCCTTGGAAACCATTTCCATGATACCCATGACGTTGGCGTCGCCGGACTTCATGTCGAAGATACCTCTTCCGAACATGTACTTGCCGGAGGCCATATCGTCTTTTACTTCCTGAGTTAAAGAAACTTCTTTCAGTTTTTCGATGAGTTCTTCCGGTTTAGTAGCATATTCTGCCAGGTTGCCGTAGTCGGAAATACCTACAGTATCGGTATGTCCGATGAATACTACAGTCTTGTCGCTTGGCTTCTTCTCTCCGTTCATCACGGCTACGACGATCTTTCTGTTCCATTTGTCATTCTTGGCAGGTACGAAATACAATTTTTCAGGATACTTCTTATAGTAATCCATTCTGGACATGATCTCATACACTTTATCGCTCATGGTAACTTCGTCGTCGGTTTCGACGATGCTCTTTTGTGCTACCAGCTCCAAAGCGATCTCTTTGATTCTTTTGCTCAGTTCAGTGTTCATATCTTTCCTCCTAATCACTTAATACATCTGAAACAAACTCGCTTATTATATGGGCAACTTCCAGAGCTGACTTAAGGTCTACCCTTTCGTCGCTGCTGTGGAAGTTTTCACCCTCAGCGCCTAATAATACTGTCGGAATCTTCAGCTTTCCGCCTATATGATTGAAATCGCCTATACTCTGAAAATAGGCTTTATTGGCCGGTCTGCCGCAGACCCTGAAAACGGTGTTCTCCAGTTTCTTGAGAAGTTCTCCGTCTTCATCTATGCAATATGCGTCAAAGCCGCCGTCGAAGCCTTCTGCCGGCGACTGTCTGAATACAACTTCAACTTTCGATCTCACCTTTGCAGTCTCTATGGCCTTATCTACTCTCTTCCTTATCGTCTCCTGAGTCTCTCCTCTGACCGTATGGTGGAAGATTTCCACTTCGGCATAATCCGGGACGCTGCAGGCCGCTCCCCCGCCGTTCATGCGTATCACGCAAGGAGTTGAATGGCCCAGTTTCTCATCCTCTTCAGGCGGTATCTTTTCCAGCTCCGAGACTATGGCCGAAGCGTCTACCATGGCGTTTATGCCCAGTTCAGGCGTAGCCGCATGAGCAGACTTTCCGTGGACTTTTATAGTGTAGTTATACCCTCCTCTGGCTCCTAAACACAGACATGGATGAGGTACTTTTGTAAATCCGGCGGAAGGCTCTGCTATTATGGCAAAGTCGGCTTCCTCCTGTATGTTGTGTATCTTATCATTTATGATATATACCGTACCCAGTCCGTACGGCCCCTCTTCGTCCGATACGAGATGATATATCAGTTTGCCCCTGAAACTGCCTCCTTGGAGGTGTTCTTCTGCAAATTTTGCAAGAGTCAGCATTATGGCCGCGCAGCCCGATTTCATGTCAAGAGCGCCTACTCCGTACATATCATCTCCCTCGATCACGCCTTCGTACGGAGGTTTTGTCCATCCGTTGCACAGCTGCACAGTGTCCAGATGTCCTCCGAGATATATAACGGGGCCCGGCTTGCCGCTGTCCATGATACCTATCACATTCTTGCCGTGAAACTTTGTCTCCTTAGGTTCAAAGAATGTATGTATCTGAGCCGGTACGCCTCTGTCCTTGAGCCATTCATTGACAAAATCCATGACTTCATCCTCATGGAAATATGGGCTCTTTACAGCGATTAGCTGTCTGAGCAGTTCCTCAAAACTGCTTCTGGTTATTTCATTTACCATTTTTCAGTATTGCCTTTCAGTTGCATAGTAAGGAAACGTGCCGCCTCTGTCTCTCCGGAAAGTCCCGTTAAGGATGAGAGAACGGGTTTAAAGCGGCGCGTTCCCCTCAATTTTTTGTCACAGCGTCCACATATATTCTATGAGAGCCTTGGTCACGCCGGGGACTACTTTTAGGAGGCTTTCCCTGTTGACTCTCTCTATGTACTGATGATAGTTTCTTCCTATAGGTCCGTATATCACTCCCGGGATAGCTACGTCTTCTATGGCCGCAAAGTCCATATTGTAGTCGTCTCCCCAAAGTGGAGTGTTGGCAGAATACTTGACATAGTCGAACGGAGAAGTTATACAGCCGTAGCTCAGGTCCGAAATTCCCGTAAAGAAGTTTTCAAAGTCGACTTTCTGTCCGTATTCTTTCTCTGAAAGTTCCCTGACTTTCTCAAATGCCTTAGTTCCGAAGCCTTCTTTGCCCTTTACCTGATCGCTGTGAGTAGGCGGGTAGTAAGGAGGTGCAAATCCGATGACGATCACGGGTACGGAAATTCCGGAATAATCGAGAACGGCTTCCATCATATCTATAGTCGCGCTTGGATAATTAGACTCTCCCGTGTTGACCTTGGCAATTATCTCATCGTAGGCTTTCTTATAGAACTGTTCAAACTCCTCTTCGCCCTTGGCTCTTGCCACGTCGCACAGTTCATTGAAAGACAATACATAAGGCTCGTAATATATCTTATCCATTATCTCTGCCTTGCTCATGGTCTTGAACTGCTGATACTCTGCGTTCAGCTTCTCTACCTGATGTTCAAAAGCTTCTGTGCCGATCTTCTTCAGCTTGTTGAGTATCTCCTCAGGAGTCATTCCGAAGTTGAGGGCCGTGAAGTATCCGTATCCTCTGTGAGGAATAGACACGTCGTATACTTTCTTCATATCTCTCATGTTTCCCCAGGTAGGAGGAGGTGAAGCCTCGTCCCCGTATACTTCTGAGAATTCAAGAGATCCGTTGGTCTTCAGATATATCTCGGCCAGTATGCCCAGTGCGGAAAATCCCTCGTAGCAGTGTCCCATATGACCTTTCTTGCCCTGAACTATTATGGCAGGCATGACTTTTCCCACTGTTCCCAGGGACATTATCTGAAGTTCTCCCTTATCTGCCGTCGGTTCCGGATCTATGAGAAGTTTATAATTGAGACCGTACTTTTCTTTAAATTGCTTAAGTATCTGAACACCGTTTCTCATACCTGCCGAATAAGACTCTTCGTCAGGAACAGGCATAAACATTATGCTTCCTTCCAGTGTTCCGTCAAGAGCCTGTTTGGCATACTGCTCAAACAGCGCGGCGTGTATCGCAAGTCCACCTTTCATGTCTGCCACGCCTCTTCCCCAGATCCATTCTCCGGATTCAAGGTCAGCCTTGGCAACATCGTCCAGAGGCATCTTGCGCAGCATTTCCTCAAGCTTGGAAGTACCTACTTCGTATGCCCAAGGCTCTGCCTTTCCATATTCTTCTGTGGACACTACGTCGAAGTGGCCGCTGAGCAATACGGTATCTGTCTTCTTTCCCTTTAAAAAAGCATACGGTATTTTTCTTCCGTAAGGATCGCCGGGAATCTCATAAAGCCCCGTATCCTCAGGATGCTTTTCAAAGTAAGGAAGCGTTTCAAAGAAGCCTGCAAACCACTCGGCAGGTTCTACTTCTGCTGTAGAGCAGCTTACGCTTTTCATGGCAACTAATGTCTTTAAGATTTCAAGTATTCTTTCTTCCATGATTTTCTCCTCATATAATTTATTTGCGGACGTCCATTGCCTCTGAGAATCCTAAAAAGGAGGGCAAATCTGTCCGATTTTGTAGAAATCCTTTACACTTAAGTTTACTATTTTGTGGTTATATTGTCAAATAGTTTAGCTGCCTTTAAACTGCCGTTTTAATTGCCAATCGCATACAGCAATGTTAAAATTTATATATCATCTCGTAAACAACGCAGAAAGAATATATCTCGAATAGGAACAAGCGCAGAATTATTCTTCATATAACAGAGACTTTTATCTTTACACCTCATCGAGGCTGGGATACACCCGGCCGGCGGTGAGGCAGGCAGTTGATATTCTCTCACTCCCTAGGGCAGAGGGCTTGTTCCTTTCTTTAAAAATATATGCGCCGCATGCGATAACTTGTTCGATAATGCAAAATCTATAAAAAATATTAACGGCGGAAATATTTTCTTAGGCTGCTCATCTTCTCCCTCTTATCCTCAATGGAATCGCCGCAGGCGTTCTTTCTGATTTTGCGGCAGAAGAGCTTTTGCATGTCAGTATCCGGAAATCCTGTTCAAAAAAGAAGAAACGGGGATCTTTAAGATCCCCGTAAACGTCATATTTAAGAGCTTTAACGAAATCTCCCGGACAGGGAAATGCTTTCTCGACCTGCCGGCAAATGTATATTGCGGCAGGCAGCCTCTCTGCTGCCCTGCTCGATCTTCTCTATACGTACTTTTCTATATCCCGGACTAAGGTTTTCAGGACTTCTAATCTCATCCTCTCTCCGCAGCCGCAGTCGTCATGCTGAAAGTCGTATATGGCGTCGTCCAGTTTCTGCATCTTGCGCAGCAGTTCCTCTTCGTCTTCTTCTCCCGCCAGATCGCCGTTATATATCATCATGAAAGAGGCGTTATCCATGATCTTCTCGAACAGTTCGTTGCGTTTATCTATTACATCTTGAATTGTCTTCATCTCATTTCCTCCTGAAAAGTTCCTTTTTCTTTGAGTTTATTATATTCGTCCCTGAGCATGGAAAACTGCATCTGATCGAGAATACCTCTTTCTGTCTTGTGATGCTGTCTGAGAATTCCGTCTATATGAAATCCCAAGGAGTCGTACAGATTCCTGCCCACTTCGTTATCGGTATATGCCTCCAGCCACACCTTATTCATCTTCATCTCTTCAAATGCGTATTTGATGAGAGCGTTCATGGTCTCTCTGCCATAACCTTTTCCCTTTTCTCTGAAGGCGATCCTCTTGATCTCAAACCATTCCGATTCAACGTCAAGATTTACGATGACGTCTCCCACTATATATCCGTCCTCTCGTCTTTTAACGGCAAGAGTGAGAACGTTTTGATCCTTCAATTCTTCTTCATGTTCTTCTTTCGTATTGGTCCATGTAAACTTGCAGTTATCCGGGGCATGTTCGATCTTCATCAGTTCCGGTATTTCCTCCGGTGTAAACTTCTCGATAAATAATCTCTTAGTCGTAAGCATATTATCTTCCTCCTCAATTACAATATAGCACCGGTCTTTACATAAGAAAAGAGAATGTTTCTTATCAATGATATAAGTTTTTCTAATTTTATATGAAAGGGCTGCTCTGTCTAAAGCGCGGGCTTTTCTCATTTTAAAAATAATCCGAGATATAAGGAGTCTGCTGCTGAATTGCGTCCTTTAGCATATCTATTATCTTCTCTGAGGCTTCAATGCGCCCTATCCTGGCCAGATAATCGGGCCTCTTATAACCCATGAGCATAGTCGTCATGGTCTGTATGCTTATCTTGTCTCTGCACGGCTGGGAAATTCTCTCGGCTGTGCCTTTTCCGTCTTTAGAGATCTTCAGAAGAAAAGTTCCCTGATTGCAGTCCATTATAGGATCTGTCATCGTAAATCTCCATTCTCTTTCAGAAGTATCAGGTCTGAAAGGATAGTCCCGTATAAAAGCCTCAAAATCCACTATTCTTCCCATATAATAAGGCGAGATCGTCTCTTGTATGCCGGCGTCTTCGAAAAGAAAAGCCAGCGGTTCATCCGTAAAAGTACTACCCTCCACTTGATTTATCATTGAAAAATGCGCCGATACAAAGTTCCATAACCCTGCGCGGGCCTCCTCGTTGTTAAATATCATGTCCTTGATATAGAAGATCTCATCGGCTATGCGATAGATCACATACCCTTCCGGCTCATTATCGGAATTATAGTAGACGGCGGCCATCATATCGTCCGGATCCCAAAGCCAGTACTCGTTCCATGCCAGTTCGTCGCGTACCACGGAGCCGTGAGCATGTTCTGTAAAACGATCATAAGTCTCAGCCAGTTCTCTGCCGTTTTCCGCCTGTACTCTCCTTACATCTCCCGATACCTGACGGTTTTTTGGAAGCTGATAATCTTTTATTTCATATGAAATCTTATCGGATATTATCTCCCATCCCTTCCGGCGGTAATAGGGGATGGAGTATGGATAAAGATATGTCACATACTGGCCTTTTTCTCTCATATTTTTTAATGCTTGTTCAAGAAGCTTATGCATCAGCCCCATATTGGAATATTCGGGATATGTGCCGACTCCCGTCAGTCCTCCCATCTTGTAGGTCTTTCCGAAAATCTTTACTTTCATGGGATAGACTGCTACCTGAGATACAAGGTCATCGCCGTCGAACCATCCTATGACGTCTGCCTTCTCCAGCGTGGGAAATTTAGCCTGGATGAATTCTTTTTCCTTCCACCCTACAGATCTCAGCTGCTGATCCGTCACCTGAAACACATATCTGAGGAGCGCATTATACTGCTCCACATCTTCACCTGTGACAGATCTTATCTTAAGATTCTTTTTATTCATCGTATCCACCCTTTCTCTGCGGTTCTTCTGCCCGTTATTAAAAAACGGCGAACCCAAGGGTCCGCCGCAGACAAGTGATCTTATTTCAGATTGTCAAGTACTCTGACCATATCTATAAATACTCCGTATCCGGTCTGAGTAGTTTCAAGGCCGTACTGAAGCATGGTGAGCTTGCCCATCAGGTCGGTATACAGCGACACTACAGCCACCAGATTTTCATCTGCGAATACATCGCCGGCAGCAACTTCAGCCGGAGCTACTTTTCCTGTCACTTTTCCGTTTTCGTCCACAGAACCGCTGCACATCAGCTTTATCACGTTTCCTCTTGAAGCAGCGTCATTTATATCTTCCATGGTAACGTCCTCGATGCCGGTTCGGTCTATCATATCAGGAGTAAGACCTGCGTCCATCAGCACATTAAGCAGTACGGTCAGTTTGGCCGTGGCGTCCCATCCCTTGGTATCCATGGACACATCGGCTTCCATAAATCCCTGTTCTCTTCCTGCCCTTAAGATCTCATCCATGGGAACGCCCTTGGTCATCTCTTTCAGAATATAGTTGGTAGTGGCGTTGAATATGCCCTCCACTTTATCTATCTTGCAGTACTGCAGGCAGTTGTCAGCCATATTGAATACAGGAGTCCCCGCCATGACAGTAGTCTCGAAAAAGAAGCATACGCCCTTCTCTTTTGCCAGATCTCTCAATTCTCTGTAATACCAGGCCAGAGGTCCCTTATTGGCGGAAACCGCATGTTTCCCTCTGTTCAGGGCTTTTCTTATATGATCGGCGGCGGGAAGACCCGTCTCTATATTCAGCGGAGTGAGTTCAAGTACTACATCGTAATCCACCTTTTCGACTACTTCCATGGAGTTCATCTTGCTGTAGGCAGGCGAATTCACGTCAAATCGGCCCTCTTCTTCAAGCTGTCTTGTGGCCTCTTTCAGGTCTATGCCGTCCATGCAGTACAGAGAGCCTCTGGAACCTGTAGTTATGGCCACGACTTTGACATCATAGCCGGTCTTTTCCATTATTTCATCGTGAGTCTGATTCAGGATTCTCGCAAAAGCCTTACCTGCGATGCCATAACCTAACATTGCTACCGAAAACTGCTTCATCTTGTGCTTACCTATCCTCTCTGCTTTACCAGTTCCATGGCTTCTTTGCCGGAAATATGTTCTATATCCACGCACACTATCAGCGCGGCTTTAGCTTCTTTAGCCATTATTTCATCATATCTGTCCATATCGTCGGCGCAGTATCTCTCGCAGAACGCCCTGAAAGCCCTCTGGCGTTCCTCCTCATCAGTCACGATATGCGCTTTGCCGAAGACCTGAACGCTGCGAAAATATGTGGTAAACTCTCTTGACACCACGTCATCCTTATCTATGAATGTAAAAGAAACCTTAGGCTCTTTAACAATAGCGTCGATCTTGTGGCCCGCCTTGGCGCTGTGGAAATACAATTTATTACCCATCAGGAACGGATTCACCGGCACCGTATAAGGGTATCCGTCGTCCCCTATCACTCCCATTACGCCCGAGTTTGCTCTTTCGATTATGGCGCGGCATTCTTCCTCTGCCAGTTTCTGCTTCTTTCTGCGCATTTCTCTAAACATGTCTTCACCTCGTTTTGTCTCGCACTGATTTTTCTTTTATCATAACATTTGAACTGAATCAAGTCAACGAAATAAGCTTATCGTCATAAAACTTGAGAAACAATTTCAGGTACATACATGACAATGCTCACTATGCATCTTATGAAAGCTGTTAGTGAGCATTGTCTCATATTTCTTATGTTGTTACCGTAAAATCATATTTATATCAAACTGATCAAAGGTCTTTAGAAAAAATATTTCTCATATATTCTCTCCATAAAGGCCAACGTTCCTATATGATCCATACCAATAACATCTTCTTTATCTGCAGCAGCAGAGGCAGTCCATCAGCTCTTCCATACGGCAGATTCCTTTTTCCTGAGATTCTATTATGCTCTTTAAGATAGGGCAGAGTTCCTCGCATATGCAGTAGCACATGGCAGTTCTGGCCATTTCTACGGCCCCTCTGTGATGAGGTATCATGGTTCTGAGGAAATTGCAGTCCAGGTTGTTATCCATCCTGGCACAGCTCATATCTTTGAACATTCTCTTCATTATGCCGTTTATCCTGCCGGTGTATTCGCACACGTCTTTACAGCAATTTTTTACGTTATCGCAGCAGCACAGAGAGTTCTGAAGATTTTCTATGCTCTTAGTCTGTTCCGATATTATATCCTGCGCTATGGAAGCTATCTGATTGTTATCGGTGTATTCGAGGATACTTCTGGCCATGGATATGGCCGCCTGATGATGAGGTATCATCTGCCTTATAAAATTCCCCGATATACTATCGTCTAATCTGGCGCAAGTCATGCCGCAGATCATAGTCTCCAGCGTATTTACATAAGCTGTGACATATTCTCTGGCGGCACAATCCGTCATACATTTTCTGCTCATTATAAAACCTCCTTCGATATAATATGACCGAAGAAGGTTCTCTGCTACTGTCAAGTACTTTTGTAATCTCTTCAAAGTCCCCTTTCTTTTAGTTCTGCCGTCAGCCCGACATAGAATTCTCTGACGTCAAAGCCCGGTATATTCTCCCTGTTCAGGTCTATCATATCGCCATGGGATATTCCCCTCTTTCCGTCAGTTTTCAGAAATGTATATTTCTCACCCCAGCTGAAAGAGTCTTCCGATACGAGGCCGTCGTTGGGACCGTCAAAATATTTGACCAGATTATATGAAAAATTCAGAGGAAACCTTCCCCCTGACGCTTTATTAAGTTTAGATCCCACACTCTGGCAGAACACGCCTTCCGGAGCTTTCATAGCGGCGTCCCTCGCACTACATTCAGAAGCGGTCAGATCCGTCACTGCTTTCATAAAATCCGGAGACTGATCTCCAAGTTTTCTCATAGTCGCATCGTATGAATCGGCAATTTTCTTCTGCATACTTTCAGGAAGATTTTCAAGCAGATACTCTGCAAATTTACATCCCCTGTGAGGAGTATTGATCGTAGTCACCGAGGCGATCATCCCGCCTATACCGCAATAACTCATGGCATATCTTATATCCAGTCCACCTTTAGAGTGAGCGATGATGTTCAATTTGCCGCAGCCGGTTTCTGATACTATCTTCTTTATGCGGCCGGCCAGTTCTCTGCCGCTGTCCGCTACGGAAGAAGCAGACTGCTGATTGCCAAAATATATTCTGGCACCGTTTGTCTTTAGCTCCTTAGGTATTCTTCCCCAGTAATTCGGGAATTTGTAATCCCTGAAAAACACTCCGTGAACCATGAGTATAGGGTATCTGGTATCACATATACGCAGATCTCTCCGGTTCTCGTTTCGCCGTATTCTTTCACTCTCAAATCTTATCTCGCCGGAAACGGTTCGGATTATGACGATGAGAGCAATTATATTTGCTACGGGTATGAAGCCAACCAAGGCTCCGATAACTCTTATCTTGATTCCCAGCTGGACAGAAGTCAGATAAACGCAGATTATTCCTGCCCAAAAAATCAACGCTTCGGATACGACTATTGCAATTCCGCCTATGAGCATTTCTTTCCAGATTCTGACCATATCAGGAAAGTCAAATTCGAATACAGTCATCTCTACAACGGCGGCAGCAGTGAGAATTATTACGGATATTAAAAATATTTCAAGAAGAACCACACCGATTTTGCATATTTTAAGTCTCAGCTTATCTTTCAATCTCAAATACCTCTCTCTTTTTCAATGACCCCCCCCGGCTATCCGTGACGGCGGGTTAAACATTCCGTAATTGCAGAGGCTGTGCTACTGCGTCCGGAACTGGCGCATCTTCATTCTTGTCGGGAATAAAGGAATTATGATACAAATACTCTCTCTGGCATCGAAATCTCTGATTCCGCTAATGCCGTGAGGTGTTATATCATGATCGCGGCGTCCTGCGCCGCAGAGGACGCCGGCAAGGGGCTCGCATGAGGCCGCATAGGGGCCGGAGCCTCGGTCGGCCTGCGTGGGCTCAGGAGCGGGCGCGGCCAATATAATCGTGGATTCATTGTATCGCAATCAAACTCGCCAAGGTGATTCAATGAATCCTTCCTTTTGGCGATAGCCCTTGGCAGTCATCGCAAATCGCTGGCTCTGCTGTCGCAGAGCCACATGCTGTATTTTCTTCATCCTTTGTATTGATCCTACAGCATTTTAGGAAGAAAAACAACTTGAATGGCGGTACAAAGGCGAATATGCTGTAAATTCCGATTTATTATTGTGATTCTACGACCATTTTAACAAATTCTGTTGTAGAATTTGTGCTTTTCTCTGTAGAATACAGCATGCGCTGTTTTTCGCCGCAGCAAGCGCGGACACAGACGGCCGATATAATCGTAGATTCATTATACCATACTTGCGTACACTTAAAAAGTGTTGAAAGACCGTTTCCTGCTCTTCATGGCACGGTCTGTGGAATTCTCAATTTCTCTTCACTTAACAGAATATAATTAAAATAGATATATGCAGTTTCAAATCGAGAATGATACAAGTATGTTTACAATATGTGCTGCGGCTGATTATTTTAGCCTTAAACCCCGGGGGCTTGAAGGCTATATCGCAGAAATATAAAAAAAGCAAATAATAAGAACATCAGCTTTTCTTTGACAGCTAATATTCTAACTGCCAAAAATCTACCGTATAGATATAGAAACAAAAATTCTAACTATATATAACTGCGGATGTTAAGGAGAGAGTGTGAAACCGATGTTTTAAATAAATACGTTGAAATAAATATTTTTAATACATTAGAAAAGGAGGTTTCTATGAGATTACTCAAGAAATATTTTATTACTACAATAATACTACTATTTTTGATAAGTACGAGCACCTATACATTTGCCGCTTCTTCTTCTGATATTTTTTCAGGAGGGTTCTTATTTATAGTAAGGGTCGCTCAAATATGCAATGGAAAACTGTGGAGCACTTAATTCGGAAGCCACGACAGCTACAGCCAAGTGGAATTGCGTCTTAAGCAAGGTTAAAATTACACACAGTAATATAACCAATGTACATATAAAATTAAGCACCGGGAGATTAAATGCACCATATGACGGAGCATTAGGTTTAACAAAACTCACCGATAACGGCATTGAGGTATCAACAACTCAAACATGGACGCAGGCTTTGTGTATAAGATATAACAGCACATATTTAAACACCTCAGCAAAAAAGACAAAAATATTGACTCATGAAATAGGACACGCTTTGTCGATGGCTCATTGTACGACCTCATCACACACTTGCAGAATGCAATAAGGGCTTCAATCTACATATGCACTTGCCGCTCATGATGAGGAAAACTAAAATATAAATGGAGAAATTAAGCCAAGTATATCTATATTATGAGGTCAACCATGAAAAATTACATTGTAACTGTTATATTGATGATTACCTGCATACTGTCTTTGTCCTGATGCAAGGAAACAAATATATAATATTTCTCTCTGACGAAACAGCCTCCGGTGATATGAGTATTATAAGCTGCAATAACGGAGTGGTGCGTCTGAGCCTTGAAGAAGAGTATATGAATTATCCAGAAATTGCAGAACATGCGATGTCAGAGTTATTGTAAGATAATTATTTGCGCGACTGAATCACTATGTGAACTGTACCCTAAAAAGCAGGAAGTAAAGAGAGAACGGTGTCCACATATAGTGGTGCAGTTCGCATGTGCCATTGGATTCGGTGACAGAATGCGGCACCCCATAGCCGAGCCACGCCGTGCCTATTGCTCATCACAAGGCAACGGCACATGGTTCTTATCCCCATGCTAATTCATATAAAACGATAAAAGTCCTTGCAAATATTTTATCTTTGTGGTAAATTAAATAAGGTATCAAATACGGAGGATTGACCGAGTGGCTAAGGAGCTTGATTGGAAATCAAGTAAGGCGGCAACGCCCCGTGGGTTCGAGTCCCATGTCCTCCGCCAAGAAACAGTGCCTTATTCAAAATAGGCGCTGTTTTTATTTTAGCCGTGAAATGCAAGAGCATAGAAATCTATAAAAACATGACAGTTACCATAACAGTAAATATACCAAAATGTAAGTAACCGGAGTAGCTCCGGATATTTTATCTCATGCTGTCTCAGCATATCATAAATCTAAAAGTTTTATATAACTAATACTTTATATATTAACAAGAATCTCAATCGGTCAGTTAGTAAATCGAAGATAAACTTCCAAACTGATATTTTACCTAAAGTTTTACAAAACTCCATTAATGTAAAAACCTTTTACATGAAAAGGGGTTTGTCTATACAGAATAAAGATAATGATAATTGAAACAAAAAAATTATGGGAATATAATATATGATAATCAATTTTTAAATTAATCGAATTCTATATTATATATGTCCTTCAAATACTTTTAGAAACATAGATTTATCTTTAAATATTCTAAATCTAAAGGTTAAGTATAATAGGCCGCTTAATTGAAAAATAATATAGGATATAACGATACAGAGGAGGTTTTTATGAAAGAAGTCAAATCACCTAAAAAACCGCTGATTTATTATTACTCTATCGCTATTATAATAATACTTTTATTTAATCTGCTGATAGCACCGATGATAATGGACAAGCAGGTTACGCAGGTCGACTACGGCAAATTTATGAGGATGATAGACGATGGGAACATAGGCAGTGTACAAGTAGAAGATACTCAGATAATCTTTACTGATAAAAAGGAAGCTAACATTTATAAGACCGGTCTTATGAACGATCCCACCCTTACACAGAAGTTATATGAATCCGGCGCTGAGTTCGCAAAGGATATAGATCAAACGATGTCCCCTCTCATGAGTGTGCTGCTTACCATAGTCTTGCCCATGCTGATATTTATAGGGCTTGGTCAGTATATGAGCAAAAAACTTATTCAGCAGGCCGGCGGCAAAAATTCAATGGCCTTCGGTATGGGAAAAAGCAATGCCAAAGTATATGTTCAGTCCACTGAGGGTATCCATTTCAGCGATGTAGCCGGAGAAGATGAGGCGAAAGAAAGCCTTGCAGAAATTGTAGACTATCTTCACAACACCGATAAATATTCAGAAGTAGGCGCCTCAATGCCTAAAGGCCTATTGCTGGTAGGCCCTCCTGGTACAGGAAAGACTATGCTGGCAAAAGCCGTAGCCGGAGAAGCCGATGTCCCTTTCTTCTCCATATCAGGATCCGAGTTTATAGAAATGTTTGTAGGCATGGGTGCATCAAAGGTACGCGATCTGTTTCAACAAGCCAAAGAAAAAGCTCCCTGTATAGTATTTATTGATGAAATAGATACTATCGGAAAAAAGCGTGACGGCCAGATGGGCGGAAATGATGAACGGGAACAAACCCTAAATCAGCTTTTGACAGAAATGGATGGCTTTGAAGGCAACGCAGGCGTCATAATACTTGCAGCTACCAACAGGCCTGAATCTCTGGATCCGGCTCTTACAAGACCCGGACGTTTCGACAGACGCATACCTGTAGAGCTGCCCGATCTTCAAGGCAGAGAAGCTATATTGAAAGTTCATGCAAAAAAAATAAAAGTATCAGAAGGTGTCAATTTTCACACTATAGCCAGAATGGCCTCCGGGGCGTCAGGAGCAGAATTAGCGAACATTATAAATGAGGCTGCCCTGAGAGCTGTGAGAAACGGGCGCAAGGCAGTAAATCAATCTGACCTGGAGGAGAGCATAGAAACTGTAATTGCAGGTTATCAGAAGAAAAACGCAGTACTCTCAGATCATGAAAAAAAAGTCGTGGCATATCATGAAATTGGTCATGCTCTCGTAGCTGCAATGCAGACAAATTCGGCGCCAGTGCAGAAGATAACCATAATACCCCGCACTTCTGGAGCTCTGGGTTATACGATGCAAGTAGAACAGGCGGATAAATATCTTTTAACAAAAGAAGAGATTGAAAATAAAATAGCTACACTGACTGCTGGAAGAGCAGCCGAAGAGGTTGCCTTCGGCCAGATCACGACAGGCGCTTCCAACGATATAGAGCAGGCTACTAAACTGGCTCGCTCCATGATAACTCAATATGGTATGAGTAATGATTTTGGAATGGTAGCCATGGAGACAGTAAGTAATCAATACCTTGGAGCAGACGCTTCACTTACCTGCTCTCCTGAAACTCTAAAAGAAATAGATAGGAAAGTCATCGAACTTATCGGGAAGCAACATGAAAAGGCTATAAAAATACTTGAATCTAACAGGACAAAACTGGATAAGCTGGCTCAATTCCTTTACGAAAAGGAGACTATAACTGGAGAAGAATTCATGAAAATCCTTAAGGAAAGGGGAGAATAAATATGATTAAACGTTCAGGACTTTTGTGGATAGAACTAATTGGAGGAATACTTCTTCTGATCTTAGGTATAGCGACCTTTGTACGGCCGGAAGGCGCTATAACGGGAATCGTGATTATATATGGTATTTTTGCCGTGTTGACGGGAATCGCAGATATCACCTTTTACTGCCGAATAGAAAGACATACAGGGATAGGTTCTGCAATTTCGTTGATAACAGGAATTTTGAGCGTAATGGCAGGCATCATGCTTCTGGCTTATCCTAGAGCAGGAGAATGGGTACTTTCTTTCCTGTTCCCGATATGGTTCATAGCTCACTGTATATCAAGGCTCTCTCACCTTAACATGGTTCGTATGGCTTTCGGAAATTTCTATTTCTATTTCTCAATGATACTGAATGTGATAGGATTGATTCTGGGATTTATATTGATTTTTGATCCTATGGTATCTCTCTTGTCCCTGAGCCTGATTATAGGTTCTTATCTCGTTCTTCTTGGTATTGACATGATCGTCATATCAGTAGGCAGTATGAGAAACAGATAGCATTTAAAAAATAAATTCCATTATCTTTAAAAAAGGAGCTGTTTTAGGATACAGATTTTAATTCTTCCGTCCCAAGCAGCTCCTTTACTTTATTCAGCGAACAATGGAGTAGACAAGTATCTGTCACCCGTATCAGGAAAGATTACCACAATAGTCTTCCCTTTATTTTCAGGTCGGTCTGCCAGCTTTACAGCGGCATATGCGGCGGCGCCGGAAGATATGCCTACCAAAAGTAAAAGCATCTTCATCCGACACAGTAATTATCTCATCGTATACTCCCGTATCCAGTACTTCCGGTACAAATCCGGCTCCTATGCCCTGTATTTTGTGAGCTCCGACAGTACCCGAAGAAAGTACCGGAGAAGAAGCAGGTTCTACGGCCACTACCTTTATATCTGGATTTTTCTCTTTTAGATATGCTCCTGCTCCTGTCACGGTACCTCCTGTGCCAACCCCTGCCACAAAGAGATCCACCTTGCCTTCAGTATCCTCATATATCTCCGGACCTGTAGTCTGATAATGAGCCTTAGGATTGGCCGGATTGACAAATTGTCCCGGAATAAAGCTCTTTGGTATCTCCTCTGCCAGTTCCATGGCTTTGGCTATAGCGCCCTTCATTCCTTTGCTGCCCTCAGTCAGAATAAGTTGAGCCCCTTACGCTTTCATTATCTACCGTCTTTCCACAGACATAGTCTCTGGCATAACTATTATCGTGCGATAGCCTCGTGATGCTGCTGCAGAAGCTAATCCTATTCCTGTATTTCCCGAGGTGGGCTCTATGATGACCGAACCCTCAGTCAATTTCCCTGACTTTTCGGCCTCATCTATCATAGCTTTAGCTATACGGTCTTTTATCGAACCGGCCGGATTGAAATATTCCAGCTTTGCCACTGTCTTGGCTTCAAGGCCCAGCTCCCTTTCTAAATTCGAAAGTTCTAAAAGTGGTGTTTTTCCTATGAGCTGATCAACTGATTTATAAATCATGTTCATATCTCCTTTCCCTATAGTTTTATGGCCTTAAAGCCATTCTCAAGATCTGTGATGATATCATCTATATGTTCTGTGCCTATAGACAACCTGACAGTATTAGGCCGTATATCCTGAGCTGCAAGCTCTTCTTCCGTCAACTGTGAGTGAGTGGTGGTTGCCGGATGTATCACTAAGCTTTTTACATCCGCTACATTAGCAAGAAGTGAAAATATGCTCAGATTGTCTATAAATTTAAAAGCTGCATCTTGTCCCCCTTTTATATCAAACGTAAATATAGAGGCTCCTCCTTCAGGAAAATATCTTTTATAAAGTTTATGATCAGGATGTGTCGAAATAGACGGATGGTTAACTTTCTCAACAAGAGGATGTCTCGTCAAATAATCTATAACCCTGTTGGTATTTTCTCTGTGACGATCCAGCCTCAGAGAAAGCGTCTCTGTTCCCTGCAGCAGCAAGAATGCATTAAACGGAGAAATAGCCGCCCCCATGTCTCTCAACAAGATCGCCCGTATATATGTTACGAAAGCCGCAGATCCAGCTGCATCAACAAAGGAGACTCCATGATAACTGGCGTTAGCGTTCGCTATAGCCGGAAATTTCATCGACGCACCCCAGTCAAAGTTCCCCGAGTCCACAATTATTCCTCCTAAAGTTGTACCGTGTCCTCCTATAAATTTAGTGGCAGAATGAACCACTATGTCAGCTCCATGCTCGATGGGTCTTATCAGATAAGGAGTAGCAAACGTGTTATCTATGACAAGCGACACCCCGTGAATATGAGCTATCTCCGACAACGCATCTATATCGGGTATATCACTGTTGGGATTGCCGAGGGTTTCAATATATACAGCTTTCGTATCATCTCTTATAGCGTTTTCAACCTCCGAAAGATCATGAATATTTACAAAGGTAGTTGTTATACCATAGTTCACAAGAGTGTGTGCCAAAAGATTGTAAGTTCCCCCATATATTGTCTTTTGCGCCACTATATGACCTCCACCTGAAGCCAATGCTTCTATTACATAAGAGATGGCGGCAGCGCCTGATGCAAGAGCAAGTGCCGCAGTTCCTCCCTCTAGAGCAGCTATCCGCTTTTCCAGAACTTCCTGTGTAGAATTAGTAAGTCTTCCGTAAATGTTTCCCGGATCTTTAAGGCCAAACCGGGCTGCGGCTTGAGCTGAATTCTTAAAGACATACGATGTGGTCTGATAGATAGGCACTGCTCTTGCGTCAGTAGCCGGATCCGGCTGTTCTTGTCCTGCGTGTACCTGGAGTGTCTCAAATTTATATGTATTCATAATAATATCCTCTCTTTTTTTATTTTTCTTCAATATTTCATCAAAAAACGGGCGCTTTATACAAGCTCCCGGGCAATGGATTTTCATATGCAGTTTTTACAACTGCTCAAGAGTCGAAAAACGCCTAACCATATCGTATGCCCGACAGATCAACATTCGACAGCAGTACATCATATTTAAAATAAAACCCATATTATTCACCATCATTACGTCTGCCTCCTTTTAATAGTCTTATTCAAATTCCTTAAGCGTATATTAAACCCATTAACCTACTTTGCCAATAGGTTTATAGGTATTTTCTTCTTTTTTTGTTGAAACCCCTGTTGCCCTCGTCTATAATAGGTTCAAAAGGAGGTTAATATCATGATTTCAACTAAAGGCAGATATGCGCTTAGAGTCATGGCAGATCTGGCGCAACAGCATACAGATAGATATATTCCACTGGATGAGATAGCTGTACGTCAAGGTATCTCCAAAAAATATTTGGAAAGTATACTCAAATCTCTCGTAGCGGAAAAACTTCTAAAAGGAGTCAGAGGAAAAGGCGGAGGTTACAGACTTACAAGAGATCCAAAAGAATACACGGTAGGAGAGATACTTGAGATCACCGAAGGTACATTGGCAGTAGTAGCTTGTCTTGAAGAGGGAAAAGAGCTCTGTCCGCGAAAAGATAACTGTACGACGCTCCCCATGTGGAAGCAATTTAACAAAATAATACACGATTTCTTCTATTCCATAACTCTCTCAGATCTGTCCGAAGATTCATTACCATTTTAGAAAAACTAATTTTAAATTTTTAGCACTCATATGTTTAGAGTGCTAACAACAGGGTATAATATAATTGAACGAGGAAAGGACGCAGATTCAGACAAATCTGCTCCTCTTCCGCTCATAAACTTTAATATAAAGGAGCGATGAATTATGTTAATGCCTAGTATTTTTTCAAGAGATTTGTTCGATGATATGTTTGATACGAGATCTTATGGCCGCCAGCAAAGCGACTTAATGAAGACCGACGTAAAAGAAACCGATAAAGATTACAAACTTTCTGTAGATCTCCCGGGAGTTAAGAAAGATGATCTTAAGGCCGAGCTTAAAGACGGCTATCTCACCATCAGCGCTACTGTAAATCAGAATAATGATGAAAAAGATGAAGAAGGCAGATACATCCGCCGCGAACGCTTCAGCGGTTCTTTCAACAGAAGCTTTTATGTAGGTGAGAATGTATCAGAGGAGGATATTAAAGCTAAATTTGAAAACGGTACCCTGATGTTGACTGTTCCTAAAAAGGAATCCGCTCCTCAGGTAGAGGAAAAGAAATATATCGCCATAGAGGGATAAAGGCAAGAATTAAACCTGCGGCCATCTCTTCCTACTTTTAAGCAAAAATATTAATAGGAGTAGAGCCTGTACAACAAAAAAAAACGAAAGAGAACAAGTGATTATTCGCTTGTTCTCTTTTTTTCTGTCAATTTTCTTTATATTGAGGGCGAAGCCACCGCGAGCAGTCAATAGCTGCAGCTTCATCAGCTCTGAGAAAAATAACCACATTTCTGTAATTGTAAGAAGTATTTAGTACAGAATAGGGAAATTTAATATTGACACACAAACTATTTTTATTTATTGTTTGTATATATAATTATTTAATGGTGTCGGATGAAGATCCTTGTATTGTGTAAATCCACACCAAAATCCAAAATTCAATTAAGGGAAGGATAGAAGACATCATGAAAGCAAAGCGAAAATTTTTAGTATTCTTCTGGTACTATGCACGCTTATAGCATCTGTGCCGATGGCAGCGTTCGCTGCGGAAAATCAGGAGGATACGTGGGACGGAACAGCAGATACGAGCTGGTATGACAAGGAAGCAACGGAATTTCATATCTGGACAGCTGAACAGCTTGCGGGTATGTCGGAACTTTTGGAAAAGGATATGTATTCCTTTAAAGACAAAACCATATACCTGGAAACAGATGTAGACTTACAAAATATACCTTGGACGCCGATTGGAAATAAATTTCCAGATCAATCGGGGAATTCTTATAACAGATTATCCGGCGCCGTTTTCAACGGTAATAGTCATGTTATCCGTAATTTATTTATCGATGCTTCTAAATTAGAAAATACAGGGGATGCAAATTGCGGTCTCTTCGGATTTGCAGAAAACATCAACATTTTAAATCTATGTATAGAGGACGGTGTTCTCCTGAACGAAGTCGGTGGATTTGAAGATGGGCTTCTTGCCGGAAAGCTGAATAATTGCAATGTATCAGACTGTAACGTAACAGGAAAAATTACAGAAACAGGCAGCATAAACTGTATCGGCGGTATGATAGGGCAGGTTTACAGCGGAAGCAATTCAGAGTCTGTGACCGTAGAACGATGCTATGCAAATGTCGAAATTAATGCAAATGAAAACGCTTCGGCCACTATCGGAGGACTTTGTACAGGTTCCCTGTGGTCGCGCACGCAGGATCTGATCATCCGCGATTGTTACAGTATGGGAAAAATTCAATCCTCCAGCGAAGACAGCAACGTGGCGGGATTAGCCGCAATCATCAATTGGATGCCTGTCTATGGGCAGAAAGATCCCCAAGAAGCGAGCCGTGGAGTGATCGAAAGCTGTTACAGTACCACTGTGATTACTTCAAATGGCTATACAGCTGACTTTGCAATAAATGACGGAAATATAAAAAATAGTTGTTGGATAAAATTGTCCGATTACGGTTGCCTTGAAGGTACGGATACATGCATGCAAGAAAATAGTTGCAAGGCATTTTCAGGCAGTTTTTCTGAAGACGTTCTGGATATTCTCATAGCAGGACGTGAGAACAGCCCATGGGTTGCATTCATTGCAGAAAAAGGTCCCATTCTTTCTTCTGAGTCTGATAATTACCCTGCAGACTACAACAAGGTAGATGCGGCCATAAAAAAAGCAGAAAGCCTTAATAAAGACGATTACAAGGATTTTTCAAAGGTAGAAGCAGCGTTGCAGGCTGTTGTAGAAGGTAAAACCATCGCTGAGCAAGCAGAAGTAGACGCAATGGCTCAAGCTATCGAAGAAGCCATTTCAGCTTTAGAAAAGAAATCTACGGCAGAACCGTCAAATCCGGTCAGTCCCGAAGGAAATCCGTCAGTATCAGGCGACTCAACTAAAATCCCTCAAACCGGAGACGGCAGCAATATGGTTCTCTGGTTTGCTCTACTCCTTCTGGTATCCGGCTGCCTGGGCGGAACACTTGTGTATTCCAAAAATCATAAAACACGAAAATAATTTATAGTCTATATGAAACCGTCTCCCTGTTTTGGGGAGCCGGTTTTTCATATAAAATAAATTAAGGCATATCTATACGTGAGCTATATTCGTATATTCGCTTATTTCTCTGTTTACAGTACACAAGTCTTCTGAAGACAGGTCGTGAATATCGTCGTGTCCCGTTATCCTGGCAAAAGTCTTGAGTTCCTGAAGAGATACGTTCAAATAGTTAGCCACCCTCTGTGCTCCTGCGCCCGGATCTAATCTCTCTCTTAATTTCAGATCCTGGGTCGCTACTCCCACAGGACAGTTTCCGCTTCCGCAGATCTTGTACTGCTGACACGCCATAGCTATCAGCGCGCCGGAAGCTACCGCCACAGCGTCGGCTCCCATGGCTATAGCCTTAGCAAAATCAGAAGAAACTCTCAGCCCTCCTGTGATTATAAGACTTATATCAGAATTGATGCTGTCAAGATATTTTCTTGCCCTGTAAAGAGCATAGACCGTAGGGACGCTGGTGGAATCTCTCAGGAGTTTCGGAGACGAACCCGTGGCGCCTCCCCTTCCGTCGATAGTTATGAAATCAGGTTCTGCATATACACAGAATGCGAGGTCCTTTTCTATGTGCCCCGCCGCGATCTTTATACCTATAGGTCGTCCGTCGGATTCATGACGCAATCTCTCCACCAGAGCTTTCAGATCCTCTTTGGAATCAACTCCCGGAAAACACGAAGGCGCTATGACGTCCTGTCCCATGGGCTTGTTCCTTATTTTGCTGATCTCTTCTGTCACCTTATCTCCCGGAAGGTGACCTCCCATGCCGGGCTTGGTGCCCTGTCCTATCTTGATCTCTATCGCATCCGCATTGCGAAGGTTCTCCGGAGTCACGCTGTAAAGATTCGCTACATATTCGAATATATACTTGTCGGCTGCTTCCATTTCCTCAGGGATGATTCCTCCCTCGCCGGAGCACATTGCGCTTTTGGCCATCGAAGTGCCTTTGGCTAAAGTAATCTTAGCTTCCTTAGAAAGAGCGCCGAAAGACATGTGAGACACATATACCGGATTTTCAAGAACCATAGGTTTCTTGGCGTTTTTACCTATGACAGTCTTTGTCTCAACTTCTGCATGTTCATCCAACGGCATGGGATCGAGCTGTGCTCCCATTATAAGGATATCATCCCAGCCGGGCATAGGCATGGCAGTAGCCATAGCTGCCGAAATGCTCTTTCCCGAAACTGCCATCTCATGAATCTCATCCATATAACGGCAGGATGAATCCCTCCTCTCAAATTCAGCGGGATAAGCCAAAGGATTTTTCTCCTCTTTTGAATCAGAGGCGTCTTCTCTTTTTTCCGCCTCCTCTTCTAAAGGTTCAAACAAAGATGCCGGTGAAAAACACGCGGGACATTCTGTTACCTCCGAAAACGGCTTTCCCTCCTTTTCTTCATCATATACATATCCGCACATCAAACATTTATATTTCACGATACCTACCTGTGGCACAGATGCCTTATCCTTTCCGCCTGTAATTGAGACTTCATTTTGTATCATTATATCATTTTTGAGAATGATTCTCAATCTTTTTTATCAAAAGAATTTTCCTCCCAAAATTGTGAAGGATTCAAAAGAAAATAGTCCAAACTCTTGACCTGCGGCCGTCTTCTGTGAGAAAATCAGAAAAGCTATTAGAAATTTATCGCGAGGTGAAAAATGAAAAAAGTACTGATTATTTCTACCAGTCTGAGAAAAGACAGCAATTCCGAATGTCTGGCGAAAGAATTCGGACGCGGCGCAAAGGACGCCGGTAATCAAGTTGAAACTGTGACTTTAAGGGGAAAGGATATAAGATTTTGCATAGGCTGCATGTCATGTATGGACACTCACAGATGCGTTCTCAACGACGATTCTCAGGAAATCGTCTCCGAAATCAAAGAGTCGGACGTATTAGTGTTTGCTACCCCGGTATATTATTACGAAATGTCCGGTCAGATGAAAACCCTTTTAGACCGCTGCAATCCGTTATACAACTCCGACTACAAGTTTAAAGAAGTATACTTGATGACGTCGGCTGCCGAAAATGAAGAAAGCGCCATGGACGGCGCAGTTAAAGGCATGGAAGGATGGATAGAATGCTTCCCCGGAGTAAAACTCTCAGGTGTTCTCCGCGGTGCAGGCCTGGAAGATCCCGGTGAAGCCGCCCGATCAGAATATGTAAAACAGGCGTACGATATGGGAAGAAATATATAAGATAAGTTAAAAGATGCCGGCTCGTTTGGGCATCTTTTAACTTTATCTTTCAAACATCAGAATTCTGCTATGAGGCATCCGCACCGTTATCTGTTCGCCTTCCTTTATCCTGCCTGACTCCCGGGATTCTCTCCCTATCCTCATAGTCATGGCGCGGCCGGCCGGACTTCTGAAACGTATTATTTTACCTTTTGTATCTTCTAAGAGCCTCTCTGGTCTTACGATCATCATGTTTTCCTTAAGGGATCCATCGATATCGTCACTTTCAGCATCTGCCAGTTTAAAGTCTTCCGCCCTTAAACATGCGATCGCCGCTTCCCCTTCAAAATCGCATCTTATTCTTATTCCCCAGTCTTCGGCGTAAAACAAACCGTCTGCCAGTTTCTCAACAGCAGTAAAATTCTCATATCCGACGAGCATGGCGGCGGCCATGGAGGACGGGCATGTGAACAGTTCGCCCTTGGACTTGATTTCGGTTATATACCCTTTATCCATTACGGCAATCCTGTCTGTCAACCTGTAGACTTCATCTCTGTCGTGAGATACAAACAGAGCCTGACCTCCCAGAGCGTCTGATGCCGCCAGTATCTCCCCTTCCAGATTTGATTTCAGATGGCTGTCCAGAGCGCTGAAAGGCTCGTCAAACATGATGAGATCAGGAGAGGCCGCCAGCATCCTGGCTATGGCCGTCCTCTGCTTCTCTCCGCCGGAAAGCTGATGCGGGTACAGTGCTTCTTTGCCGGTGAGATAGAACTTTTCGACGTACTCCGTGACGTCCTCCGAAGGACATCCGCAGGCTATGTTTTCTAAAACAGTCATATGAGGAAAGAGGGCATAGTCCTGAAAGAGATACCCTACCCTCCTCTTTCTGGCCGGCACATCTATACCCGCATCAGAATCAAATAAAACTCTGTCTCCCAGCCTTATCACTCCTCTGTCAGGCCTTTCTATCCCCGCTATACATCTGAGGGTCATGGTCTTTCCACAGCCGGAAGCCCCCAGGATAGCAAAGACCTCTCCATCGGTCTCAAAGCGGGCCATCAGTTTAAAATCGTCTAATTGCTTTTCTATATCGACATAAAGTTTCATCTTTTCTTCGCCCCGTTTCTCCTGCTCTGCCTGTCATTCCACAGATTCATCAGCAGTATCACGACAAGAGATATGACCATGACTATAGCGACCCATATGTACGCCTTTTCTCTGTCTCCGCCCTGCATAGCCGTATAAATGGCTATGGACATGGTCTGCGTCTTTCCCGGCATATTCCCAGCCAGCATCATGGTCGCTCCGAATTCTCCCAATGCCCTGGCAAAGGAGAGGATAGTTGCCGCAGCAATGCCGGGTCTTGCCATAGGTATCATGATCTTAAAAAAGATCTTCCCCTCAGACATGCCAAGAGTTCTCGCCGCATCTGCAATATTGCGATCCACCTGTTCCAAAGCGCCGCGGCAAGTTCTATACATTATAGGAAAAGATACTGCCGCAGCTGCAATGACAGCTCCCTGCCACGTAAACAGCACGCTGAACCCGGCCGACGCTAAAGCGCCGCCTATAAGGCTGTTTTTTCCGAAAATCATCAGCAAAAAGAAGCCCACCACGGTGGGAGGCAGCACCATAGGCAGCGAAAACAGCCCGTCAACAAGACTCTTCCCTCTTTTCATGGAGATCACCAGTCTGGCAGCGGCTATGCCTAAAACAAAAGTTATCAGAGTGGCGAAAAACGCCACTTTAAAAGATATCCACAGAGGTGAGAGGTCGTTCATCACAGCACCGTAAACCCATATTTCTCAAACAGGCCGGCAGCAGAAGGACTTTTCAAAAAATCCATAAACTTCTCAGCGTCCTTCTGGTTATCCGATGACCCTGTTATACCTGCCGGATAGATCACAGGCTTATGCGTATCCGCAGGAGCCTGACAGATCGTCTCTATATTTTCGCCGGTCAAGGCGTCTGTCTCATAGACCACTCCGCAGTCTACCGCTCCTGTTTCCACCCACGAAAGTACCGTCCTGACGTCAGAGCCGAAATTGGCCTTGGCCTTTACCTGATCCCAGACGCCCAGAGAAGTGAATATCTCTTGCGAATACTGGCCTACGGGAACGCTTGAAGTCTCGCCGAGACCTATCACATCCGCTTTGACCGCATCTTCAAAAGATTTTATTCCGGCGGGGTTTCCATTTGGAACTATAAGCACTACCTTGTTCTCCAAAAGATCCGTTACAGAATCCTCCTTCATGAGTCCCTGCTCTCTCAGTTCATCCATCTGGCGCTCTGCGGCTGATATAAAGATGTCCCCGGGGGCGCCTTCCTCTATCTGAGCCTGCAATGCTCCCGATCCTCCGAAGGAAAAGTTGAGAGTAATATCGCCTGTTTCCTCTTCAAAGGCGGTCTTCAGCTCATCGCACACATCTGTCAGAGAAGCCGCAGCCAAAACAGTGATCTCCGTCTTGGACTGTCTTTGTCCGCAGCCTGCAAAAGCTGTTACCAAAACTAATATCATAATCACAGCCAATATCTTTTTCATACTATCCGCCTACTTTCCGAATCCGCAGTTTGGAAATGTACATGTCTCACAATTCAGACACAGTCCTCCCTGCCCGTAACATCCTATATCGTCTATCAAATCGCCTGCCAGCACTCTGGGCAGTATCAGATCAAATACAGTTCTCTTAGAATACATGACGCATCCGGGAAGCCCCATCACCGGTATTCTGCGGCCGTTTTTTTCATAATAAGCCAGCAGAAACATCGCTCCCGGAAGCACGGGAGCTCCGTAGAAGATTATATCCGCTCCCACTCTCCTGACCGCTCCCGGAGTCTTATCATCGGGATCCACGCTCATTCCCCCTGTACACAGTATGACGTCGGAGGATGCGGCCGCATCCGATATGGCTCCGGCGATAATTTCAAGATCATCAGGCACGATTTTCCTGCCGATCACGTCGGCTCCGTATTCTTTCATCTTTGCCTCTGCCACAGGGCCGAATCTGTCCTCTATCTTTCCTCCGGCTACCTCCCCACCGGTGACGATGACCGACGCTTTGACCTTTTTAAAAGGCAATATCCTCAGAAGCGGCTTTTCTCCGCAGACGGCCTTTGCCTTGTCCATCTTTTCCGCCTCGATCATTAGAGGTATCACTCTCATGGCCGCTATGACATCTCCCTTTTTAACAGGAAAATTCCCATGGCGTGTAGCTATCATCATCTCACCTAAAGAGTTGACTGCCGTCAGACGCCGGTCGTCTACTTTGAACAGGCCGTCTGCTTCCGCCTTGATTTCTATCTTCCCCTCTCTCGGTTCTCCGGTTATGGCCATACCGTCATTTAAACACATGCCGGCCAGGATATAAGCAGCTTCATCCTCATGAAGCATGCCCTCCTGTTTCTCCCACACATAGAGATGTTCTTTTCCAAGTTTCAGAAGTTCCGGCACGTCTTCGCTTCTGACCACATGCCCTTTTTTGAATCCCGTCCCCTTAAAGCTTCCGGGGATTATCTTCGTTATATCGTGGCACAGCACATGGCCTACTGCGTCCTCAGTCTTAATATACTTCATTTACTTCTCTCCAAGCCTGAAATATTTTTTTACACATGAAAAAATCCCCCGGATATCATCTCTGTCGAATACAGGTATCTGATTTATCTGTCGGGGATCTCTTTCGGCCGCTATACAGATCAAAGTCTTGGGATCACAGACGCTTTCTCCGCCGGATCCTGTCATCTCTATCTTAGGATATGGAGAATTCTTAAGTCCTTCTATGACGACTACGCCACATTCGCTGAAAAAATTCAACAGCCGGGCGTCTGACGCCGTTTCTCTGAAGTTGAGTGAGAATTGCTCCGCCGCAAAGATCGCGGTCTGTCTCGCTCCCGCCCGGAGAAACTCATATGTATCAGTCCCTTTCCTATCCATCTCATACCTATGACCGTCATGCTTGATCACTCCGACCGAATACCCCTCTGCTATAAACTCGTTTATCAGTCTCGTTATCAGAAATGTCTTTCCGCTGTTCTTGAATCCGCTCACGCAAAATACTGCCTGAGGAAAAGTCTTCTTCTTCGGCTTTCTGATCACGGTATTAGTCAGGATTTCACGTCCGAAGCAAGTGTACTCCAGGCTGATATACTTCACTCTTGCTTTTCTGAGAAGGTTCATCAGCTTATGATCCCCGGTCCTCACAGCTTCTTCTATCAGAGGAAGCATGGTTTTTGAGTATATGGCGCACAGGGGCTGTATCCGGCTTTCGTCGGTCAGGCAATAGCAGTCGTAATCCGAACATATAAATTCGGACATATATTCGACCAGCTTTCCGGATATTCCCGGCATATCCGATCCGCATACAAAGATATGATCTTCTCCGGACGCCGATATAACGTTATACAAACCTTTCAGCAGACTGCTGTCCTCCATCACTGTGCCGCACAGATCTTCATAATCTTCTTTTTTCGCAGCAGAAATCAAGACGTCTCCCATGCCGTCCAGTTCCTCCATCAGCTTGCTTATGTTCATTCTATTGCCGGCCTTGACCTTGGCGCAGTTAAGGCCTTGAGCCCTGCTGCCGGCCAGAATGCCTACCGATATCTTCATACTCTTCAAAGCCCTTTGATATATCTTATTCTCACCTTATCTCCCGGTTCTACCTTTCTCCCGGCTTTTAGGTCGATAAAGCAGTTGCATCTTGTCAGATTGTTTATCACCGATGATGAATGTATTTCTGTGGGAAGATATACAAATCCTGCTTCTGCCCTTGCTCTTATCAGTCTTCTCCTCTTGTTCACCTTATCATATCTGTCTGCTAAGGTCAGATTGTCTATAACAGGCCTCAGTTGGCCGCAGCCTGTCATGGCAGCCATCATATCCCAGAAATAGATCTCAAAGTTTGCAAGAGCCGCATAAGGATTGCCCGATAAACTGAGGATTATCTTTCCCTTGAGGCATGAGGCCATGGTAGGTGTTCCAGGCTGTATATCGGCTCCGCGGAACAATATTTGCGCTCCCATCTCTTTCATCAATGAGGGGATAAAATCCTTTTCACCTACGGAAACGGCTCCTGTAGTTATGATCAGATCAGAAGAGGCGGCAGCTTCTTCTATGAGCCGTTGGGCTTCATCGGCCTCATCTCCGCACAGGTAAGGGCCTTTAACTTCTATGCCCCGGCTCTCTGCGGCAGCAGAAAGCATATATCCTGCGCTGGCGTATATCTTGCCCGGACTCAGATTCTCTCCCGGTTCAGTGAGCTCGCTTCCGGTGGAGATCACAGATACCACGGGTCTTCTCAAAGCTTTGAGGCCCCTTTTCCCGACGGAGGCCAGGAGTCCGCATCTGATATGGTCTATCATAGCGCCTTTTTCTATCACTACATCGCCGGCCGCCGTATCCTCGCCTACTCTGCAGTAATTTTCCCATGGTCTTGCTGCTTTTGTCACGTTGACATAAGAGTTCCCCATATCTGTATCTTCTTGTTTCACTACGGAGTCATACCCCTGCGGTATATAGGCGCCTGTCATGACCCTGACGGCGCTGCCGGGGCTAAAGGCGATATCTTCAAATTCTCCTGCTGTAATCTTACCATTCACCTTGAGATGGACGGCCCTGCCGGGCCCGGCAGACGATGTGTCTTCTGCCCTCACCGCATATCCGTCCACAGCGGATCTCGGAAAAGGCGGCACCGCAAGCGAAGCTCTTACATCTTCTGCGGCAATCCTTCCCAAACACAGCCTCAGAGAAACATATTCAGTCTCTTCTATAGGCCTGACCGAATCCTGAAGCAGTTTCAGGCAATCTTCTATCTGAATCATGATTTAATCTCCCTGTAAAAATCCATAGCCGTTCCGTTGTCAAAAATCAGGATATTCTTTGGCATCCGGCAGACTGCGCATGTAACATAAAGATCTCCTGCTGCTCCCATTACATTGAATATCTGTATGATATACAGATACCAGAAATAAGTCTCCTGTACATCTTTCAGCAACAGCCCCAAAACCGCTCCCCATATCACTACGGGAGACAGGGCTATGATGATATAGGGCCATTTTCTGAAATACCAGCTGCTAGAAGCATGTGCCATGCCGTGTTTAATATCAAGGCCAAAAGACGCCAAAGTTCCGGTAAATAGTCTTATAAATATTCCATGTATGCTCTCATGAAGGAAGACGTAGACTATCATACCCACGATAGAGGCGGCGAAGCAGAATATGACCTTGCCTGTCTCCATATAAAAAGCATATTCTATCGGATGCACAAACAGCATCGGCAATATCATCGCCAATGCTACTGCTAAATTCCAAATATTGATGGCAACTAATGAATTGCGGTCTTTGGTCAAATCTATTCTTTTATAGAGATCATACCCCTCGGGCAGAGCCCGGCAAGCATAGGCCGTGCTTCCGCTTTCTGTGCCCGCTTTCTGTGCCATTATTCGAGGACCCCTATGACGACCTCGCTCATCTCATCCTTTGCGCAGACTCTGTCATGCAGTACCGGCTTATCCTCCAGATCTCTGAGTCCGGAAGGTACTCTCACCCCGGTGGCCTTTTCCAATGCTTTTACATAGTCAAATCCTGTAGGTTCTGCCTCAGAATTTGCCAGCACTTTTACTTTTCCCACATCCAGCCCGCATGCGTCCGCTACGCTTTCTGCGAACTTATATGCGCTGGCAGTGGAAGCTATCACCGCCGGCGTCTCGTCTCCGGTCTCCTCTAAGTAATCTCTGTAGACTTTGTAAGCTACAGCCGTGTGAGTGTCGACAAGATATTCCTCTTCATTCCAAAGGGCTGCTATCGCTTCTCTGGCCTCTCTCTCTGTACAAAATCCTCCGTAAAAGTCCGCAAGGCCTTCTCTCACCTTCTCAGACACCTCATATACCTTATCGACTTCAAGGGCCTTCATCCAATCAGATACCGCCTTGCCGTCTCTTCCGCTGAGAAGATAAAGCAATCTCTCGAGGTTACTTGAAATCAGTATATCCATCGACGGCGAACTGGTAAGATAGAACTGCCTCCTGGCGTCATAGACGCCCGTCCTGATGAAGTCTGTCAGGACATTGTTCTCATTGGATGCGCATATCAGCTTTCCTATCGGAAGCCCCATCTCTTTGGCCATGTAGGCGGCCAGTATATTTCCGAAATTGCCTGTCGGCACTACTACGTTCATAGGATCTCCCTCTTTGAGAGCTCCTTCTTCTGTCAGCTTCACATAGCTGTATACATAGTAGGCTACCTGAGGAACGAGTCTTCCTATATTTATAGAATTGGCCGAGGAGAGCTTTATACCTTCTGCGGCTAATCTTTTCTTCATCTCATCGTCGGCAAATATCTTCTTTACGCCTGTCTGGGCGTCGTCAAAATTGCCTCTTATAGCTATAACGTGAGTATTATCGCCTTCTTGAGATACCATCTGTCTCTCCTGGACCTGACTCACGCCTTTCTGAGGGTAAAATACGATTATCTCCGTCCCCTCGACGTTGGCAAAACCTGCAAGCGCTGCCTTTCCCGTATCTCCCGAAGTGGCTGCAAGGATGCAGATCTTATCTTTCTCACCTTCTTTGCGGCAGGCAGAGGTCATCAGATACGGCAGTATGGAAAGAGCCATGTCCTTGAATGCGGCGGTCTTGCCGTGATACAGCTCCATAAACCATGCGCCGCCCGCTTTCTTTACAGGAACTATCTGCGGATCCTCAAACTTTCCGTCATAAGCTCCTTCTATACAGGATTTCATCTCCTCGTCGGTATACTCGTCAAAATATGCGTGTATTATCTCAAATGCTATCTGCTGATAAGTCTTTCCCCTCATCTCTTCTATTTTTAGAGGAAGAGCAGGTATTTCCACCGGCACGTAAAGGCCTCTGTCTTCGGCTATTCCTCTGATGATAGCCTCCGTGCTGCTCTTATATTCCCTGCTTCCTCTGGTGCTTTCGTATCTCATCTGTTATGCTCCTCTCTTATATATCCTTCCGATCGCAGAACTCGCCGCCAGGGGCTTCTTCCTGCCCTTTGCCTCCTCTTATACGTTTTACGGTATCGGCGAAATCTTCGTGTTTTATATTCCTGACATCAAAGTGCAGAATCTTGAAAGTATATTCCATTATGGTGCCAATGCCAAACACGGCTATCACAGTGCCTATGCCCACCTTGGCTCCCAGCAGCCATCCAATCAGAAGAACGGTTCCCTCCAGAATACCTCTTACCAGCCCTATAGGAAATTTTTTCAGTTTCTTTCCCATGGCTACCATGAGAGCGTCTCTGGGGCCGCAGCCAAGTCCGGCGCCTATATAGAAATAGCTGGCGACACATATTACTACCTGTCCGGCCAGCAGCACTGCCACGCCGGCGGCGAAATTTTCCATCTTCGGTATAAAATCAAGCCAGTTGCATAGATCCACCACTTTTCCTATCATTATGGCATTCAGTACCGTGCCGAAGCCTATCTTCTCTTTCAGCAGGAAGTCTATCACTATGATTACTACTCCTGTCAGAACTACTATATCTCCATAGAGCATTCCCGTCTTATAAAAAATACCCATACTGAACGCTTCCCACGGAGCCAGTCCGACATTGGCCTGTATTCCCATGTATGAACCTACTCCATACAAAAAAAGTCCAAATATGAGTCTTATTGATCGTTTAGTGTACTCTTTACCCATGATGCCTCCAAAATTATGCTATATATCAGTTTACAATGGAGCGAAGATGTTGTCAAGGAAACTCACGATATTACTCGGCCTCTGATTTCCGCCTACAGAAGTCTGCAGCGCGGCCGTTGAAATACCTATTTTTGAGGAGTTAAGCAGTTGATCGAAGATGGTGGTGCGAGGGTACGTGGGCTGGCCCACTCGAAGCGGCATTTTTTGTGTGAACGAGTGGGGTCCTGCCCACTCGAAGCGGTATTTTTTGTAAGAACGAGTGGGGTGCCGCCCACTCGTTCTCCTCTTTTTTGCTATTTGAGTGGGTATACTCCCTTTGCAAAAATCCCATTTAATTACATTAAATGTAATAAAAGGCCGGTTGCGAGCCTTTGGCAGAATTTTTTACCCCCTCGAAACCTGATTTTTCATCCAATCAAGGGGTTTTTACCCACTCGGAACGGTATTTATTATCGAAACGAGTGGGTCGCTGCCCACTCGAAACAGCTTATTTTGTGAGAACGAGTGGGATGCCTCCCACTCGAAATGGCTATTTTAGCAAGAACGAGTGGGCGAAACCCAGCCGCTCTTGTGTTGCCCCTGAAGAGGCAATGCCAAAAGCCGGCAGCTCCTCTGCCGGCTCTGTGTAATCGTGCAATCTTAATAATACTACCATTTTTTAGAAGGAAATTCGGGTTTTCTCTTATTGTAAAAAGCGTCCAGCCCCTCCTTGGCGTCTTCTCCGGTGAATGCCTTATATCCCAGCATGGCTTCTGTATTAAAGGCTTGTTCCAGGGGCATTTCCCTCAGGGCTATTACAGATTCTTTCGCAATCTGAACAGCCGTCGTGCTGAGAGATAAGAATTTGCGAGCTATTTCCATCGCCTTGTCCATGACCTTATCCTGTTCCACTACGTAGTTCAGGACGCCCATATCCAGAGCTTTTTCTGCGCTTATCTTTTCTCCCGTCAGTATCAGCTCCATGGTATTTACAAAAGGTATCTGTCTGGCCAGCCTTGCAAGAGTACCTCCCGCCGGAACTATTCCCAGTGACACCTCGGGAAGTGCAAATACTGCTTTTTCAGAAGCCACTCTTATATCTGTTCCCAGCATTATTTCAAATCCGCCTCCCATGCACATGCCGTTGACGGCTGCTATGACAGGCTTGTTCATCTTGATATGCTTAAAATGGGCCGCGTCCCATTCGTCAATATAATGACCCCTGCTTAAGTGAGGTATGGATTCCGTAAGGTCTGCGCCTACGCAAAAAGCTCTGTCCCCCTCGCCTGTCAGTATCACTACAGCCACCTTGGGATCCTCCTGCGCCCTCACAAAGGCAGCCCCCAAATCATCATACATGCTAAGAGTAAGAGTATTGAGCTTCTCAGGCCTGTTGAATTTTATGACGGCTATGCCGCCTGATACTTCGTAAGTTATATTCGACATCAAAGCACACCTTCTTTCGCCAATTTTTCTATGTCGTCTTTTTTGAGCCCCAGCATCTGTCCGTATATGCTTACGTTATCCTGCCCTATCTCAGGAGCGGCGCCGGAAGTATCGCAAGGAGTCAAGCTCATCTTTATGGGGTTTCCAAACAGCTTGCCGGAGGCCTTTCCGTAGCTGTAGTCTATGAACATCTCTCTGAAATTCAGCTGGGGGTCTTCCAGAACCTGATCCATGGAGTGGATGGCCGTAAGAGGAAGCTTTTCTGCCAGAGCGTCCTGAAGTTCCTGACATGTGTACTGTGAAAACCACTGGTTTACCTTGGGAAGTATTCTCCTGTTATATATCTCTTCGTTGAACCTCTTAGTCATGGTGTCTATCTCCGGGTCGCTGAGCAGTTCAGGTTCCCCAAAAAATTCACAGGTAGTCTTCCAGAATCTGTCGGTATAGCCTCCGAAAAACACATATCCGTCTTTGGCCTTGAATTTTCCGTAAGGCCTGCAAAGAGGATGATCGTTGCCCAGCGGCTGCTGAACCTGATTTCCCACAGTATAGTTGGATACGGCGTTTTCTGTCAGAGCCAGAGAAGAATCCAGCTGCGCTACATCTACCAGCTGTCCCTTGCCTGTCTTCTGCGCATGAATATATGCGGCCAAAGTTCCGATAGTCCCAAAGAAAGTAGCTGCCAGATCTCCTATTATAGTGCCTATTCTGGTAGGTTCTCCCGGCATGCCGTTTAAAGACCACAGGCCGCTCAATGCCTGACCGCTGTTATCATAAGCCGGCCACGACGAATAAGGCCCTTTCTGTCCGAAGCCTGAAATGGCCGTATACACCAGCTTCGGATTATACCTTCGCAAGTCTTCATAGCCAACTCCCAGCTTATCCATGACTCCCGCTCTGTAATTCTCTACTACTATATCGGCCTTTTTTGCTAATTCTCTGAATATTTCTTTCGCCTTCTCCTCTTTGAGATTGAGGGTTATGGCTTCTTTATTTCTGTTATACTGAGCGAAAAAAGCGCTCTGCCTTTTATCGTCATCTATGAGATAAGGTTCAAAATCCCGTGTGTAATCCGGGTCCCTCGGGTTTTCAATCTTTATTACTCTCGCTCCCAGGTCTGCCATGATCATGGTGGCGAAAGGTCCTGCCACTACTCGCGTAAGGTCAAGTACCGTAACTCCTTCTAAAGGTCTCATTTTCTTCTCCTCCTCGCATAATCGGGAAGGAGCCGCCGCTCTGCCAAAAATATTCTCAGCCTGTTCAGACGGCCCCTGCTTAAACGTATTCTGCCGGCTTTCGCCGCAGATCTTCGGGTAGAATCTCATTTAGTTATATTATTTATGTTTTGCTGCCTTTTTAGCAAGTTTTTCTTCTTTATCGGCCAGATAATATTTTCCCGGTGTGTTAAAGTATTCTTTCTGAAGCTGTACTACCTGCGGAACCAGCCAGATGACGGCTACCATGTTAGGTATTATGAACAGTCCCGTGAAGAAGTCCGTCAGCTGATACATCACTGTCAGTTCCATACCGAAAGTGACTATCACCATTGTAGCTATAGCGATAAATCTCCATGCCACGCCTGCTTTAGGAGTCTTGAACAGGAATTCCGCCTGTCTTTCGTCATAGAATATAACTACCGTTATAGTGGTTATTACAAACAGCAGTACGCATATTGATACAAAATAGTCGCCGGCAACGCCGAATACCTGGTGGAAAGCCGCCTGACCGAGGGCGCCTGCTTCGATGGCAGGGTCCTTCCATACGTCCGTAACTAAAACTGCCAGAGCCGTAGCCGTACAAACCAGCAGAGTATCTACGCCTACTTCGAACACGCCCCAGACGGCCTGTCTGATAGGGTGATCCACCTCAGCCGTAGCGTGGGCCGAAGGAGCAGAACCAAATCCCGCCTCGTTAGAATAAACGCCGCGGGCGGCTCCCCACCTCAAGGCGAGAGCTACGGTAGATCCTGCGAATCCGCCTACAGCTGCATGTGGAGTAAATGCGTAGACGAAGATGCTTCCGATGGACGGAAGAATGTTGTCAGCGTTCAGAGCCAAAATTACCAAGACGCCCAGAATGTATACCGTAGCCATGATAGGCACGGCCTTTTCCATTACCTTAGCGATTCTCTTGATTCCTCCGAAGATGATGACTGCTACGATAGCCGCTACTATTATGCCGAATACCGTACCGTTTATTCCGAATACGGCGACTTGGGCTGTAGCTGACAGAGTCTGAGTAGCGATGGATGGAATACCTGCTATCATAGTGAAAAATGCACAGAATACGGCTATAGCTTTACCGAGTTTTTTTCCTCCGAATAATTCCTTTACATAGCTGAAAGATCCCGCTACCCATTCGCCCTTCTCATTCTTCTTTCTGTATTTCATAGCCAAGGCTATCTCCACATATTTGGTGCAGCAGCCCACTATAGCCAAAATCCACATCCAGAATATGGCTCCCGGGCCGCCCAGAGCGATAGCGACAGGGACTCCTACGATATTGGAAGCTCCTATGGCTGATCCCAGCGCAGAACATGCCGCTGCAAAAGGAGAAATCTTATCCCCCTCTGCCTTCGTGAACATCTTTCCGAAAGTTTGTGAACATATGTACCCTATCTTAGTTATTTGAGGAAAACCAAGGCGCATACTCATGTATAATCCTCCTACGCCTATTAACAGAAGCACTGGGATTCCCCAGAACCAGTTTGCGCATGTAACGCAAAAGTCTATTATAGCTTGCATGATTTTATTCCTTTCTCAATCTTTATGAATTGTTCTACCCTTATATTTTTCAATCAACTTTTCTTATAGACCAGCTCGCCGTCCATGTAAGTAGCCTCTACGAAAATATCGTCTATTTCTGACGAAGGCACTTTCAGTATATCTCCGCTGAGCAATGCAAAGCTGGCTCTGTTTCCTGCCTTGAGAGTTCCTATATTTTTGAAGCCGGCTATCTCTGCCGCTTCTCTGGTATACATCTGTATGGCAGTCTCTATATCTATGCAGTTATTGCGTCCGCAGTCAGTTCCGTCATAGGCGTATCTTGTGACTGCGCATTTTATGTTAGGGAACGGATCCGACGGCACCGCCCACGAAGTGGCGGGAGCATCTGTAGACAAGGCTATCTTTACACCTGAGTCTATCATATGCTGAATAGGATAGATCTCCTTTATCCAGTCCATTCCCAAGTTGTTTGCGTAACTTTCTATCTCCGAATACATGAATATGGACTGGGTGACGAAAGCAATCTTCTTCTCGGCCGCCTCTCTTATAGCCTCTTCTGACGGGTCGGTCACGTGCTCTATCCTCAGGTGAGGGAGGCCGGTTATCCACGGCTTCTCATTGCAGGTTCTCTCTATAATCCTGTCTATGGTTCTCTTTCCCATGGCGTGGAAAGAAAGTTGACACCGGTTCTTCTTGCAGAATTCCATGGCGCTGTCTATCTCTTCATCGGTGCATACCGAGATTCCGTACTCGTCGTCGCTGCCTTTATACGGTCTGTCCATCCATGCCGTTCTGCCGCCTACGCTTCCGTCGGCTATAATCTTGATACCGCTCATATGTATCTGTTTATCTCTGTCGGCTCTTTGGTCATCCCATCTGAAATCCGGATTCTTTCTTATCAAATCCCATATATAATACATTCCGACTTCTTGTCTGAAGCCTTTTTCGGCCGCTTCAACATAGTAGTCGTAATAGTCTACGGAGTCGATGTTTCCCATGTCGCAGACTGCCACTATTCCCTGAGAAAGCAGCAGTTCTCCCAAGTCCACGATTCCGTCTACCACCTGCTGCCTCGATTTTTCAGGCAGTATCTCTCCTACAAGGTGACGGGCGTTCTCACGGAGAATGCCGGTAGGCTCTCCGTTTTCGTCTCTGTCAATCTCTCCGCCGGAGGGATCTTTTGTGTCTCTGGTTATTCCCGCCAGCTCCAGAGCTTTGCTGTTTACCGACCTTACGTGAGAACAGGAGCGCAGCAGTTCCACCGGGAAGTCTTCTGTTCCTTTGTCCAAATCCCATCTGGTAGGGGCTCTGTGTTCCGAGAATTTCTCCTCGTCATATCCCCAGCCCTGAATCCACTCGCCTTCTTTTTTGTTTTCGGCCGTCTCTCTGATAACCTCCGCCAATTCTTCGATAGAGCTGACTGCCGGTGGCAGACAGGAAATTTTCTTGGCGCAGTCGGCTAAAATGACGGGGTGCATGTGGCAGTCTATGAGTCCCGGAATCACTCTCTTTCCGCCCAAATCCACATACTCGTATTGGCCCTCCGGCATATCTTCCCTCTTGCCTATCCATGTTATATATCCGTCTTCGGCTATAAAGCTTTCGGCGTAGAGGTTTTCTCTGTCAGAGGTGAATATTTTGCCGTTTATAAAGGCTTTCTTTTTCATACGAATTCGTCTCCTCTCTGCTATTTGCTGTATTTTTCAAACAATTCCTGCGCATACTCGAGCCGCACTTTTTTCTCCCTTACCATCTGCTTTACTATGGTCTCAAGAATTTCTCCTTTTGCGCCTACCGTGTTGGCTAAGTTGCGGGCGTGAAGAGACATGTGTCCTCTCTGTATTCCCTCTGTAGCCAGCGCTTTCATGGCCGCCATATTATTGGCAAGTCCTGCTGCCGCTATTATCTGGCCCAGTTCCGCAGCAGACTTTACGCCCAATATCTTTACTGCCGCCTGAGCCGCAGGGTGTATCTTTGTAGCCCCGCCTACCAGTCCTACCGCCATAGGAATCTCTATGGAGCCGACCAAATCTCCGTTTTCATCTTTTTCCCAAGTAGTCAGAGATGTATATCTTCCGTTTCTGGCCGCATACGAATGGGCTCCTGATTCTATGGCTCTGGTATCGTTTCCGGTGGCGATGACCACAGGGACTATTCCGTTCATCGTTCCTTTGTTATGGGTCGCAGCTCTGTAAGGATCGGCAGCGGCAAAAGCATATGCGTTCAGCATCTTGTCTACTACTTCAGTTCCGCCGATGTCCTCTTTCTTCCATGTAGCTCTCACTCTGACCAGTCTTCTGTCTGCCAGATTGGAAAGTATTCTCAGCTCCACGCTTCCCTCTGTGATCTCTTCGATATACGGAGCTACGGCCTCCGCCATGGTGTTCACTGCGTTGGCTCCCATAGCGTCGAGAGTATCTACCAGCAGGTGGACGATCACCATAGGGCCTGCCATTGTGTCTATCACTCTAACTTCCACATCTTTTACGCCGCCGCCGAAATTTACCAGTACAGGATCCTTCTCGTTGCAGATTCTGATTATCTCATCTTTTCTCTCTAATATGCTGCTCTTGGCGGCAAAAGGGGCGGCCACACCGAGAACCTGTATCTGAGCGATCATCACATTACCCGACGAAGAAGCTTTGAATCCCCCCGAGGGTCTTGCCATCTTTGCTGCGTTGGAGCAGGCCGCCACTACTGACGGTTCCTCCGTGACCATGGGGATTATCACATCTTTTCCGTTTATGACAAAATTTATAGCCACTCCCATGGGAAGGGCGAATTTTCCTATCACGTTTTCTATCATGTGATCTGCCTTGTCGTCATCCAAAGAATCTGCGGAGCCCAGTATGGCTGTCTCCTTTTCATCAAGTCCCGCAAACTCTGCTACCTCTCTGAGCCTTTCCTCTGTGGAAAGTTTAAAAAATCCCGAATAACTGCTTGTTTTCATATCTGTATCCTCCCGGTTTACTTTATGGAGGCGGTAAACGAGCTAAGCTTTCTGCCCAGTATCCGCTCCATCATCTTCTCTATTTTGTAACATTTTTCCGCGTCTATACCTGTCTCTATCTTCATGGCCTCTGCCATGGAAACAAAATCACATGTCTCCACCAATCCGGTTCGCTCGGTCTCGAAATAGTATTCTCCCGTACCCTTGACCGGTATGTTGTCCACTATGTTTGCCACCTGGCCGCCTATGCCTCCCATGGTACAGTCGAAAGAAGCCACGCCAGCCTCCATGGCCGCATAATAGGCGGCAAGACCCATTCCTCTTATATCGTGTACGTGGAAAGAGTGCATCTTGGCGTCCGGATACTTTCTCATGACGTTTTCAAAGTACTCGTACACTTGGTTTGGAGCGGCGATGCCGTCCGGGTCCGAATGTTCTATTTCGTCAAAGCCTATATCAAAAGCCCTGTCCACGAATTCATACGCTTTCTCTATAGGTACTTCTCCCTTTATGGGACATCCGAATATAGTGCCTATGTTGGCGAAGACCTTTTTGACTCCTATATTATGTAAAAATTTCACATTCTTTTCAGCCTCGGCAAAGAGTTCTTCGTGGGTTCTGTTCATATTTTTCTTTGCATAGGCCTCGCTGGTGGCCAGCTGTCCGCACAGGACTCTGTCGATCTTTGCGCCGGCTTCAAGAGCATCGGCGACTCTCTCGCATGCTCTGGTATTGAGGGCCAATACCGTATATTCAACGTCCTCTCTGTCCGGCAGTCCTTTCAGAACCTCGAGAATATCTCTGAACTGCGGCACGTACTTTATGTGGCTGAAAGTGCCTACTTCAAATCTTCTGAAACCGGCGTCTATGAGTTTACCGGCGATCCACAGCTTGGCGTCTGTGGGAACAAAGATTTCTTCATGCTGCAATCCGTCTCTCAAAGTTACATCCAGAATATCTATCTTCTTTGGCAACGTATTGTTCACTTCGATTTCTCTCCTATCTAAAATTTTGTAAATATAAACAGCAATATCTGTGCCAAAAAATCATCCCTATTCTTAATGAATCTACGGATACATTGAAATCACAAAGTTTTAAGCCACAAAAAAAGCGAAGATATGATATCTTCGCTTTTTCTAATCTTCGTTCAGGCCCACGAAGTGCCATAAACGGCACAAGATTCCCGCTATGATGTTGTGCCATTTTAGGCACATATCAATTATATGCCATTTTTGACACTTCTCGCCATCTCATTAATCATCTTATCTCCCGATTTTTTTCAAGCCACTCTGCCGCGCAGCTTGCATATATGGCGGCTCCCAGCTTTAAGGCTCTCTCGTCCACTACCATATCGGGGCTGTGGAGGGGCTTTCCCTGATCTCCGCCGGTTCCCAGATATATCAACATTCCCGGTACTTTCTCCGTCACATAGCCAAAGTCTTCTGTTCCGGCGGAGCAAGGCACAATATGCGCCGTACCATCTCCGGTGATTTCTTCTATGAACGGCAGCATTTCTTCGCATAAGTCAAAATCGGTATATGTAGACGGCGTATGAAAATCTGTCAGATCGTAATCGCCTCTCCACATTTTGACCGTATGATCTATTATCTCCGGCACTCGCTTCAGAAGATGGGCCCGTACTTCCTTGTCAAAGGTCCGCACTCCTACGGCGATTTCGGCGGTATCCGGAATGATGTTGGACGCTGTGCCGCCGCCAGCCTTGCCTACGGTCAGAGCCACTGTCTGTCTCGGATCGGTCTCTCTTCCGCTGAGGAGGTTTAGAGCCGTATAGAGCTGATTGGATATGAACAGAGGGTCTATGCAGTCTTGGGGCGTTGAACTGTGACCTCCTTTGCCCTCTATCTTTACCATGAATGTATCCATAGCTGCGGACATTACTCCGGGAGTATAGACTACCTTGCCCACGTCTGTCTGGCTGTCTATATGTATGGCGAAAGCCGCGTCTACTGCCGGATTGTCCATTATTCCTGCTTCCGTCATCAGCCTTGCTCCGCAGCCGCACTCCTCTCCCGTCTGGAACATCAGCTTCACGGTGCCTTTGAGCCCCGGCTCCATTTCTTTAAGAATAGCCGCGGCGCCAAGAAGCATGGCCGAATGCGTATCGTGGCCGCACATGTGGGCTGCTCCCGGTCTTTCAGAAGCAAAATCCACCAGCCCCGCCGCCTCTGTCATGGGCAGAGCGTCCATCTCCGCCCTCAATAAAATACAGGGGCTGCCGCTTCCTATGGTTGCCGTTACGCCGGTGGAAACTTTCATATCCGGATACCCTGCAGCCTGAAAGCTCTTTCTCGTCTTCATGTCCACCGGGCCGCCGCAAAGCTGAGAGGCTATGCCCATATCGGCGAGGCGCTGTCTCACATAGTCGGCGGTATCCGGCAGATAAAATCCCACCTCGGGATTCTTATGTATATGTCTCCTGTCGGCTATTATCTGTTTCTCGTTTCGCAGCGCAGCGTCTAAAATATTGTTCATTTATTTCTCACCTCATCAAAAGGAATATAGTCGAAGTCAAATCCAAAGTATCTCGGGCTGAATACTTCGAGAGCTTCCTCTGTCAGATACTTGTCGTGGATAGGCGATACGACTATACTCACGTTCAGTCCGTCTTTGAGGTGTGAGTTTAACACCGGCCGTCCTGTATCCGTATCTATCACTGTTATGAGGTCGGGGCTGGTGGCGTAAGGCTTTCCGTTTTTCCACAATATATGATTCTCATTTTTGAACCATATCTTATACATGTCTCTGCCGGTGTAGATCTGATAAGTTCCCCACCAGTAGCCGTCATGGTCTGATGTCTCAAGGACGGTAAGTCTGCCTTGTGCGGCTACAAATCCTCCGGAAGCTGCAGCAGCTGCTTCGGCGGCTTTTTCCCTCGGCACTTCGTTCATGGCTTTTCCCACCTGATAAGCCTTAGATAGAGAACGATGCACGAGAATCTTTCTCACATCGCTTCCCTTGAGTACATATCCGGCCTCCGCCATCTCTCCGTACGAAGCCTGGCTCATGAACTTGCCTATTCTTTCGGTAGCCAGATCGTTAAAAGTTCTAATGGTCACGCTGCTGTTTCCCCATGCGTCAAAGTATGCCACTGGGAGGCACGGCATCTTATATATCTCCGGCAGTCCCATGGTAGCCTCGGGAATCGCCCTGCCGGCAGGGTCGCCGTCCAATATGGGAACTCCCATCTTCATTGCCGCCGCTATGCAGCAGGCTCCGTTGGTCCCTCCCGGCTCCGCCACAAATATGCCGTCTACCTTTCTGCCGAGGAACTCCTCCATATTCCTTACCGCTCCTATCAGGATATCGTCCGGCTCGTATACTCTCCGGGTATATCCCATTTTCTCTATCTCTGCTAAGGTATCCGGTGTCTTGGGCGCTATGCTCCCCATGAAGAAAGCGCAGCAGTAAGTCTCATCGTCTTTCATGTCGTCCGGATCTTTGAGTACTATATCAAGCCCCTGATCCAGACAACTGTTCAAAGAATCTCTGCCGATGGCCACGTCTCCTCCGCCGCCTGTGCCGTAAAAAGCGCAGCCCGCAAGGAAATCTTCTATATCCTGTTTAGTCTTAAGTCTCAGCTCTTTCATCACGCCTCTCCTTTCGGTCTTGCCATATGACATCTGACCATGTGTTTTTCTTCATACTGTATCATCCCCGGATCTTCGGAGCGGCATTTTTCCGTAGCGAAAGGACACCGTGTATGAAAGCTGCACCCGGTAGGAAGGTTTACAGGGCTCGGTATTTCGCCCTCCGACGGCACCTGTTTAGGCTTGTAGTTTTCTTCCTCCTCGCTGACTACAGGTATGGACGATAGCAGCATCTTTGTATAAGGGTGCTGCGGGTTGCTGAAAAAGCTTTCCGTAGGCGCAATTTCCGCTATTCGTCCCAGATACATTATGGCCACACGGTCAGCCACGTTTCTCATAAGGCTCAAGTCGTGAGTTATGAACAGGTAGGACAGAGACATCTCTTTCTGCAATTTGATGAGAGTATTTATAATCTTAGCCTGTACAGAAACGTCCAGAGCGCTGGTAGGCTCGTCGAGGACGATGAGAGACGGATCGGTAGCCAAGGCTCTTGCTATGGCTACCATCTGCTTTTCTCCGCCTCCCAGACTGGCAGGATATTTGTACATGTAGTCATAAGGAAGTTCCACAATATCCATCAGCCTTGCGATGTACTTTATATAGTCCTTGTCGCCGCACATCTTATGAATCTTAAGCGGCAGCTTCAATATGTCGAATATGGTTCTCTGAGGATTGAGAGAAGTTCCGGGATCCTGAAACACTATCTGTATTTCTTTTTTAAGATCCAAAGGTCTCTTAGCCAGCGGCACGCTGATGTCACGGCCTAAGAAAGTTATCTTTCCGTCGGTCATGGTTTCCATTCCCACCACATTATAGGCAGTGGTGCTCTTTCCCGAGCCCGACTCTCCTACCAGCCCAAGGGTCTCTCCTCTTGCCAGATCGAAGTCTATGCCGTCTATGGCTTTTACGAAAGCGTCGTTCGTTCCCCTGACAGGGAAGTATTTTTTCAGTCCCTCGACTCTCAGTATTTCCTCTCCTACTTTTATATTCTTGTCCATGGAATTTCTCCTTATTTAGAATTGCTCTTGCCTTCGTAGAGATAGCACGCTACGTAATGTTCAGGCGCCGCCTCAAACATAGGAGGCTGAGCCTCGTTGCAGCGGCTTGAGGCATAAGGGCATCGAGGCGCAAATCTGCATCCTTTAGGAGGATCCAAGTAATTAGGAATGTGCCCCGGTATTCCCTCGGCTATTCCTCCTCCGGCCAGCTTAGGTATGCAGCTCATGAGGCCCTTTGTATAAGGGTGGAGACATTCTTTGAATATCTCTTTCGACGAAGCGGTCTCTACCATGTTGCCCGCATACATGACATATATCCTGTCGGCCATCTCCCTGGCGACCCCCAGCGAGTGAGTAATCAGTATCAACGCACTCTCTTTCTCTTCTACTCTCTGTCTCAGAGTTTTGAGCACCTGATCCTGTATGGTTACATCCAGATTGGTGGTAGGTTCGTCGGCCATTACCAAGTCTCTCGGAGTAGCCAGTGACATTGCGATACAGATTCTCTGTCTCATGCCGCCTGAAAGCTGGAAAGGATAGCTGTCCATTATTCTTTCGGGGTCCGGCAGGGAAGTTTCTTTGAGGGCACTTATGGCTTTCTCTTCCTGCACCTTTTTGTCGCCGGCTCCTTCTATACCTGAGTATCTTATGACTTCTTTGAGCTGCTGGCCTATGGTGAACACGGGGTTCAAAGAAGCTATCGGATCCTGAAATATGATAGAGACGTTTTCGGCGCGAAGCCTTTTCAGCTCTTTCTGAGGCATGGTCAGCACGTCTTTTCCCTTGAAGTATATTTCTCCCTTATCAATTCTGGCCTGCCTGGCAAGGATCTGGGCTATAGCATTGACTGTAGTGGTCTTTCCGCAGCCGGTCTCGCCCACTATGCTTATTCTCTCCTTTTTGTTTACGTGAACGTTGACTCCGTTCAGCACGTGAGGATACCCTTTAAAAGTACGGAAAGAAATGTGCAGGTCTTTTACATCGACCACTTTTTCTGTCGTCAGTTTATTTTCCATCTCTTCCTCCCTTACTCTTCGCTGGACAGCATGTCCTTGATTCCGTCTCCCGCCAGGTTAAAGCCCAGCACTATTATCATGATCGCCAGAGCCGGGAATACCGACATCCACCACTGGTCCGGCAAGAAGTTTACTCCGCTTGAGACCATAGCCCCAAGAGACGGAGTCGGCGGCTGTTCTCCCATTCCCACGTAGCTCAGGGTAGCTCCGGCCATGATTGCCCAGCCCATATCCAAAGTTACTTTTGTCAGAATAGGCGACAAGGTGTTTGGCAGTATTTCTCTGAACAGTATGTGACTTCTGCTGGCTCCGAGGACTTCCGCAGATCGTATATATGTTTCGTTTCGTGTGGAAACCACTATGCCGTATACCAGCCTCGTATACCAAGGCCACCAGGAAACACTGAGAGCCAACATGGCGTTGGTCATGCTGGGTTCCATTATGGATGAAACGCACATTACCAGTATCAGCGCCGGCAGAGCCAAAAATACATCTGATACTCTCATTATGAAATTGGATATGAATTTCCCGTTCCAGTATCCTGCTACAAGTCCCAGTATGCCTCCGAAAGGCACAACTATTATCAGACATCCCACGCCCATGGTCAGGGCTCCTCTGAATGCGTATATGATTCTGCTGAACATATCTCTTCCTGTAGCGTCAGTTCCCAGCAGATGTTCTGCCGAAGGAGCCTGAAGGGCTTCCTGGAATTTGACTACTGCGCCTATATCTTCCGGATACGGCACTATGAATTTATAAAATACGGCCAGAAGAATGACCAGAATTATTATTACAAGTCCTACTACAGACATCTTATTCAGAGAAAATTTATACCACGTCTTTTTAAATTCCGTCAGTCTGTCCTTGTGAGGCAGTTTGGCGGCGTCGACAGAGGAAATGTCTATTTTAGTCTTATCGTTATCCATTTTTTCTCCTCCCCTTCTACTTTTCCTGGAGCCTTACCCGTGGATCTAAGGCCCTTATTACCAAATCTGCCAGCAGATTAAATATTATCACTATGATTCCCAGTACCATCACTACGGCAGAAACAGCAAATACATCTTTGTTAAGCATGGCCGTAAGCCCGTAATTGGAGAGACCCGGATACCCGAATATCTGCTCTACGAGAAATGCGCTTCCGAAGATGCCGGCTATATCCAAAGCCATTACTGATATGGTAGAATTGAGAGACGGTTTCAGCAAATATTTATGAAGTATCTTATTTTCAGGTATGCCGTAGGCTCTTTCCGCATAAGCATACGGCTTATCCAGATTCTCTACCATGCTGGATCTGGTTATACGGGCCGCCTGGCTGATTCCCGCAAAGGACATGACTACGGCAGGCAGTATGAGATGCTTGATTGCATCTAACGCCCCGGCCACATCGCCCTGCAAAAGAAAATCTATGGTATACATGCCTGTCACCATAACAGGAGGGCTTATACCGGCGCTTATTCTTCCGGATATAGGGAGTATCGGCAGCATATATGCGAACATCAGCATGGCGAATACAGCCCATAAGAATGCCGGAGCGCATATTCCGAAATATGACAGGGTTCTGATGATGCCATCCAGCCATTTTCCGGAATATTTCGTAGATACTATTCCCAGAATTATGCCGAAAACTATAATCAAGACAGCTGTAATAAGAGCTAACTCCAGAGTAGCCGGCAAGTAAGATTTGATGTCATCCAGCACAGGTCTCTTGGTCACTATGGATTCTCCGAAATCACCCTCGAGTATGCCGGCTATCCAGTGCCCGTACTGTACTATGTATGAATCGTTTAAGTGCATTTCTTCCCTCAGCGCCTCTACCGCTTCTTCCGGCGCCCTCGGACCCAGAGCCATTCTGGCCGTATCGCCCGGCATGATCCGGACGATAACAAAAATCAGAATGGACAGTCCAACCAGTACGAGGAAGTACGCCAGGATGCGCTTGAGCACCGTCAGTACTTTTGTTTTCATCTTTTGTTCCTCTTCTCTTAAAGTTGGCGAATATCATCTTCGGTTTCTATAGTCTGAAATCCATGAAATACATCTGATAGCCCGCAGGGTAGATAGAATCTGTTCCGCTCTCATAGTCGTCTGCCACAGGCATCTTTTCTATGTAATCCGAGCGATATACGAAGCTGGCGGCCAGATCCGACGCCCAGATGGTAGGGCACAGATCTACCAGTTTTCTTGAGATCTCTTTATATTTTTCATTTCTGGAGTCTTCATCTACCGTAGCCATCGCTTCTTCTATCAGCTTATCTATCTCGCTGTCTTGCAGCCATTCCATCTGCTCCCATGTTCCGCAGGAGGAAGAATGGTATCTCGGCTTCAATGCAGGACCTCCGTCGGCGTAAGCAGGGTTAAAGCTTACGAAAGATGCGTTAGGAGTACTCTCTACCGTCGAAGCGTCGGTCATCATGGTGGCGAAAGGTTTACCTGTGATCTCCACAGTAACTCCAAGCTGGCTCATGCCGGCCTGCATCAGAAGAGCCAGTTTCTCCTGCTGCTCTCCTCCCTCTGTACAGTAAGAAAGGTTGACCTTCATCTCACCGCTGACCAGCTGATCGTAATAAGGTGACTGCTTCAGTTCTTCCATAGCTTTGTCGATATCGTACTTGTACGGATTTTCATCTTCCGATAATGCGGAGGCCATACCTGAGATTATAGGGCCTGTAGGCTTTATGCTTCCTACATATATGTCATTGTTTACAGTGTCGTAATCGAGAGCGTATGCCATAGCTCTGCGGAAATGTACGTCGTCTGTAGGAGCCAGCTGAGTATTAAGAGAGATGTTGAAGTTTCCGCCATTGAGCACTCTCACCAGCGAAGCGCCTCCCTTTTCTACCATTGAATCCAGAGTCTCAGGAGTCTGTGCAGTATCGGTAACGTCAAGCTCGCCTCTTGAAACCATGGTCTTCATGGTAGAAGTTACTACTCCTCCAAGAAGCTTTGCCTCCTTAGGAGCGTTCTCATCTATTTCTCTCCAGTAGTTATCGCTCTGTTCCATAAGTACATATTCTTCAGTGCGCATTTCTTTTATTTTATAAGGACCAGAACCTGCGTCGTTTGTAGTGAGCCAGGCTTTTCCATAATCGCCGAATTCGCCGTAAGAGCCGCTGGGGTCTATATTCTCTTTTACCAGAGCGCTGTCAAGTATATAGAGTCTTGTCAACGCCGTAGGGAAAGTTCCCGAAGGTTCGTTCAAAGTGAATTTTACGGTATGTTCATCTAACACTTCTGTGGACGAAACGACGCCGTGATACAGATACGCAAGCCCTTCTCCCATGGCCAGCATCCTGTCCATAGTGAACTTGACGTCTTCTGCGGTAAGCTTGTTGCCGCTGTGGAACAGTACGTCATCTCTCAGATAGAAGGTATATACCCTTCCTTCGCTGTCAGATTCCCAGCTCTCGGCTACCAGCGGGCTTATGGTTCCGTCATTGTTGGGGAAAGTAAGGCTGTCGTACATATTCACTGCCGCCATCATGTCAGCATCCTTGCTGGCAACGCCGGGATCGACGTATACCGGCCAGTCGATGTTTACTACGACTTGTCCTTCCTGATGTTCAGACGCCGTCTCTTTCTTTCCACAGGCCGCCATCGACAATATAAGTGTCAGTATCAACGCGCACGCTGCGGTTTTTTTAAACATGCTTTTCATAAGTGTTCTCCTCTCATTTTCACTTAGGATTCTTTTATAGCTCCGTCACCTTACAGGTTTACGGTAACTAACGTCATTGTCTTGAATATACTTTTTTGCCTATATAAGTCACTCCGGCAAAGATCCGGCTTATATCCTCCTCCCTTTATCACAGTACTGTTATGGTACCGGCGTCTCCGTCGACTTCCACTTCGGCCTCCTGCGGTATGGCCATAAGTTCTTCCTTGCTTATACCGTCTATCATCGGTATATCTACGTCGTAGAAGGTCTTTGCCATGACTCCGCCTCCGGCGGTGATGGTCTCTATATTGCAGTTTACTATGGCGGCAGGGGCGCAGCCCGTTCTGGCAAGCTCCAGAATTATTGCGGCGCCTACAGTGGAGCCTCTGCCCTCAGGGTATATAAACACCTTGCCTTTGATGCTTTCTCCGTATAATTCGTGCCACTTGTCTATTACTACTCCCGTTTTCGGATTTACTCCTCCGAAAAATCCGAAAGGCCTTTCTGATACTATGGCCCGGCCTTTAGCCTTTCCGCCTACGATTCCTTTTCCCTGAATCTTTTTCATTGCCCTCCTCCTTACTTAAGAATCTGAAACTTGCCTGATACGGCTGATTCTACACATTCTTCAACGCTGGCGAATATCATCTCTGTTCCACATTCGGCAGGGCCGTAATACGAACACTTGCCTGAGTCGGTCATCATGGTCTTGAATCCCCAATCCTTTACGGGAGATATTATCATGCAGGTTTCCGCTCTGATTACCACTCCCAGCTTTTCGAGGTCTTGTCTTATACCCATCTTCTCCGCCAGTCTCAGTGCGTATGAATTGGCGTATATCCAGAACGCCGTGTTAGGATTTATCTTTCTGCCTGCCAAGAGTTTATGAACCTTGACTATTTCGTTTATGGTGTAATGAGGACAGCCGAGAGCTACAAAATCCACTTTGTCGGTTGTGTTGCTGCACATGGCCTTTCTCGTGTTTCTTATGTCTTCTTCCGTAACCTCTATAATCTCCTCCGGCTTATTGCCTCCAAAAGCGGCTTCTCTGCCGGGCGCTTCCGGTGTAACTCCGACTATGTGCATGAGGGCCACAGAGCCTGCTGCTGCTGCCGCTCCGCAGAAGTTCTTAAGGTCTTCGCTGTTAGGGCTTCCTTTCATTCCGTCTACTACGCCTATCCTTGCTCCCAGTTTCTGCCCCAGAAGGTATCCGAGAGCCGGATATTCCCAATTTTCCAAAGGCCTGTCAACATGAAGGTTTATCAGGACCTGCCCTTTTCTGTTTTCATCAAGATGCAGTCCTGTATAAGGCGCTCTTCCCACAATGCCGCAAAAGATGTCTACTATGGCAGTCTGCCTGTTGGTCCTCGCTCCGCAGGCCGTATTGGCATAAGCCACGGCGGAGCTTTCTGACCAGGCCAGGTGTTCTCCCATTCTCGGGGCGGTGAAACCGTAGTAAGGGGTGCAGGTCCAGTTTGGTATGACTCCCATCTTCATCACTGCATTTTCAAGTCTCATCTGCTGTTTTGCGTAATGCTCCGGAGTCTTAGCTCCTCTCCAGTCTTCCGCATCCATTCCGTAAGGGTCTATGGTGACGGGAACGCAGAAGCGTCCTCCCATTTGGGCAATCTTTTCGGCAGTCTCTACTCCTGCGTCGAAAGCGCTTTTGTAAGCGTGAAGCACAAGGTGTACATTTTTGATAGGCACAAACTTTTCGGCTCCGTTGATTTCTCCGATTTTCACCAGAGTCTCCATGGCCAGCTTTGCCGCTTCTCCTCTCGCCCCTGCCAGTATGTCTTTTTCTTCAGCAGTCAAATACATGTTTTCACTTCCCTTCAGTATATTTCTCAAACAATTCCTGCGCGTATTCTATACGGACTTTTTTCTCTCTGACCATCTGTTTCACTATTATCTCGAGTATTTCTCCCTTTGCGCCTACAGTATTGGCAAGATTACGGGCATGCAGCGACATGTGTCCTCTCTGTATTCCCTCTGTAGCCAGCGCTTTCATGGCCGCCATATTGTTGGCAAGGCCTGCGCATGCTATGATCTGACCGAGTTCGGCTGCAGTTTTTACCCCCAATATTTTTACTGCCGTCTTTGCCGCAGGATGAATCTTGGTCGCTCCGCCTACCAGCCCTACTGCCATAGGCATCTCGATGGAGCCTACAAGGTCTCCGTTTTCGTCCTTTTCCCATGTAGTCAATGAAGTATATCTGCCCTTTCTTGCGGCATAAGAATGGGCACCCGATTCTATGGCTCTCGTGTCGTTTCCCGTGGCTATGACTACCGGCACGATTCCGTTCATAATTCCTTTATTGTGGGTGGCGGCTCTGTAAGGATCTGCCTCTGCAAAGGCATAGGCGTTTAGAATCTTATCTACTACTTCCTGTCCTCCTATGGCTTCTTTCTTCCATACTGCTCTTGCTCTCACAAGTCTGTGGTCTGCAAGGTTTGAAAGAATCCGAAGTTCTACGCTTCCGCCCGTGATCTCTTCTATGTAAGGAGCTACAGCCTCTGCCATTGTGTTCACAGCATTGGCTCCCATAGCGTCTCTCGTATCCACCAAAAGATGGACTATCACCATGATCCCTTCTAATGTCTCTATAGTCCTGACTTCTACATCTTTTACTCCTCCTCCCATCTTCACCAGCACCGGATCCTTTTCGTTGCAAATCCTGATTATCTCTTCTTTCTTTTCAAGAATCATGCTCTTGGAAGCTTCCGGAGTAGTAACGCCTATCACCTGTATCTGCGCTATCATCACGTTGCCTGACGAGGAAGCCTTGAATCCTCCTGACGGCCTTGCCATTTTAGCTGCGTTGGAGCAGGCGGCCACTACCGACGGTTCCTCGCATACCATGGGAACAATCACATCTCTTCCATTGATAGTGAAATTGAGCGCCACACCCATAGGCAGGGCGAATTTCCCTATGACATTTTCTATCATATGGTCTGCCTTGTCCCGGTCCAGAGAATCGGCAGAGGTCAAAATTTCTTTTTCTTCTTCCGTAAGGGACGCAAATTCCGCCACCTCTTCCAACCTCTTCTCCATAGGCAATTTAAAAAATCCCGAATAGTTGCTGTCTCTCATTTTATCTTTTCCTCCTTCTCACGGTTTTGATCTCATCACACTGGTGAACGAATCAAGCTTACGTCCCAATATTTTTTCTATCATTCTTTCTATTTTGTAGCATTTCTCTTCATTTATGCCTGTCTCTATTCCCATGTGATTCACCATGGTTACGAAGTCGCATGTCTCCACCAGTCCCGTTCGGCCTGACTCATAGTAGTATTCTCCCGTTCCTTTTACCGGAATTCTGTCCACTATATTTGCCACTTGACCTCCTATGCCTCCTACGGCAGTATCAAATACCGTTACGCCTGCTTCCATGGCGGCATAGTATGAAGCCAGCCCCATTCCTCTTATATCGTGTGCGTGGAATGAGTGCATATTGACGTCGGGGTATTTTTTGAGTATGTTGCTGAAATATTCATATACTGCGTCCGGCGCTGCTATTCCGTCAGGGTCCGAATGTTCGATCTCGTCAAATCCTATGTCAAAGGATCTGTCGACAAATTCGTAGGCTTTTTGTATCGGAACTTCTCCCTGTATAGGGCATCCGAAGATGGTTCCTATGTTGGCAAATACTTTTTTAACTCCTGCATCGTGCAGGAGTTTCACGTTCTTTTTTGCTTCTTCAAAAAGCTCTTCATGGGTTCTGTTCATATTCTTTCTTGCGTATGCTTCGCTGGTGGCCAGCTGTCCGCACATAACGCGGTCTATCTTTGCGCCTGCGTCCATGGCTCTGGCCACTCTCTCGCACGCTTTTTGATTGAGGGCTAAAACCGTATATTCTACTTCGTCGTTCTTTGGCAGCCCCTTGAGCAGTTCAAGTATATCCTTGAACTGAGGAACGTATTTTATGTGGCTGAAAGTCCCGACTTCGATCTTTTTAAACCCTGCCTCGATGAGTCTTTCGGCTATCCACAGCTTGGCCTCTGTGGGGACAAACATCTCTTCGTGCTGAAATCCGTCTCGAAGTGTCACATCCCAAATTTCCACTTTCTTCGGTAGATTCGTGTTCACTTGTATACCTCTCTTATCTGCTTTGTTCAGCTTCATTTTTGATTAGATTTTACAATCGCAATATTTGTGCCATAATGCAGCTTATTGTTGTATGATTCGGTCAAATCGTTGAAATTCCAACAGAAGAAAAGAAAAGAAAAGAAAAGAAAAGAAAAGAAAAGAAAAAAGGTGTCAACCTGAGGTTGATACCTTTTTTCTTTTCTTATTTTGCCAAAAACGACACGTTTTTTAATTTTGGTGGTAGCACATACGGCACTATTTTACTTTTATGCCATAATTGGCAACCTTTCTGTAAAAGGTTCTCTTGCTCATTCCCAGAACTTCCATAGCCTTCGTCCTGTTGCCCTGACAATCTCTGATCGCCGCTTCGATCATATTCTTTTCGAAATTCTCTACTTCCTCCTTCAGCGTAGCGCCTGCCGGGAAAGTACAGCTGACAGACTCAGTTCCGTTGCTCCCCTGATTTTCTTCGTATTTTCCTCTTATGCTCTCGGGTATATCCCTGATCGTAATGGTATCCGTCTCGCACAGAACCACGGTGCTCTCGATAGTATTCTGCAGTTCTCTCACGTTGCCCGGCCATCCATAGGACAGGAACATCTGATATCCTCCTCTGTCTATCTTCAGTTTACGCTTATATTTTTCGCAGTATTTCTGCAGAAAATAATCTGTCAGCAGAATCACGTCGTTTCCTCTCTCTCTGAGAGGCGGTATGCTGATGGACACGACGTTGAGCCTGTAATATAGATCCTCACGGAACTCTCCCCTCTGAACCATCTCCTCAAGTCTTCGGTTGGTGGCCGCAATAACTCTAACATCTATGGGGATATTTCTCTGGCGGCCCACCTTGTCTATCTCGCCTTCCTGAAGGACTCTCAAAAGCTTGGCCTGCATCTGATAGGGCATATCTCCGATCTCGTCGAGAAACAGGGTTCCTCCGTCGGCCAGCTGAAATTTGCCCAGTCTTCCCCCTTTAGAAGCCCCCGTGAAAGCTCCTTCCTCATATCCGAACAGCTCGCTTTCTATCAGGGAGTCCGGGATAGCCGAACAGTTTATGGTGATGAAGGGCCTGTCCTTTCTGGCGCAGTGGCTCTTTATGAGGTTTACGATGACTTCTTTTCCCGTGCCGTTCTCTCCCCGAAGCAGTACCATGGTATCGGTATTGGCTACTTTCAGAGCTTTGTTTACACAATCCAAGTAAATCTTGCTTTCTCCTATTATCTTGTTTTCTTCCAGGAATTTTCGGGCCTGTATCTGCTGATTGTATTCTTCGGCCACCGCAGTCATCTTCTTTATCTCTTTGTTGAGCCGATTTTCTTTAGTGACGTCGGTAAATACCGAATAGGCACCTACCATGTCGCCGCCGCTTATCAGAGGATGCGTGCTTATGTCTACATACGTATTTATACTTTTTATGAGCCTGTTCTTTATGTTCTGCGTCTTCTTCGTCTTGAGCACATCCAAAAGCGCCGCTTCCGGCTCTATTATACTCAGATAACGTCCAAGTATCTTGCTTATGTTTATCCCCAGAATATTGCCATATGCGGGGTTTACATAGAAGATACGGCTGTCCCTGTCTATGACCACTAATCCGGCGTCCATGGTGTCCAGTATCTGGATAAATGAATTTTCCTTCTGTTTGCTTATCAGGTATACGAGCCGCTCAGTCTTTACTGCCCCTACGAGATGGCCTTCTTTATCTACTACGTTCACATATTCGTGATGCGCCGAATTGAATATGGACATGTCGATATCTTTAAGATATAGGGATTCTTCAAGCTGGAGCTTCGATTCTTTATTCTTTATGTTGGGATTCATCAGGTCTCTTATCGTAAGCATTTATATATCACCTCTCAGCGTTTCTGCCCTCATTGTATCACATGTAGGCAGGAGGTTCCACCATTTATGCCGGGCCGCCTTTCAAAATTTAACTTCTGTTTATACTTTTTACAATACTCGTATGTCATAACCCATCGATTATATCAGAGGCTGCGCTTGCTGCGGTGAAAAACAGCGCATGCTGTATTCTACAGAGAAAAGCGTAAATTCTACAACAGAATTTGTTAAAATGGTTGTAGAATCGCAATAATAAATCAAAATTTACAGCATACCCGCCTTCGTACCGTCATTCAGGCTGTTTTTCTTCCTAAAATGCTGTAGAATCAGTACAAAGAGTTAAGAAAATACAGCATGCGGCTCTCCGGCAGCAAAGCCAGCAATCTGCGGCAGCAGAGACAGCTACTTGCAGCAGCCACCGTCGTGATAGGACTCATCTGCATAGGCTTCATCTGGCTGGCTCTGGCGGGGGGCCTATCGCAGACGATTACATCGAGAAACCTTTCTCTCCCAGCGTACTGGTAGCCCGAGTTAAGGCTGATCTTTCTCAGTTTGAACGAGCGGCGGGGCATAAAAAGCCGCTGAATGAAATAAGGATAGGAAATATAAGCATCAATACCTCCACGCGGTACGTCTTTTCAGGTGGCAGAGAGGTTTTTTAAGAACAGAGAATATGAACTGCTGTTCTTTATGATGACCACCGCAGATATAGTCTTCGGCCGCGAATCTCATTACGAAAAAGTATGGGGACTGGAGGCTATGGGAGACAATACCACAGTTGCCGTCCATATAAACCGTCTTCGCAAAAGGCTCGAGGATGATCCCCAGAATCCCCGTCATATAGAGACTGTCTGGGGAGCCGGCTACCGTTTCAGAGGGTGCTGATACGTCCCCTCTTTAGTCTTGCGGTCTATGGCGTTTTTCCCGTATAACGTCCGGTATATTTTTTACTCGATAAGTGGCAGCCTCCATAGCAGCTTAATTTATTTTTAGTTTGGATTTATATTAACCGGAGTTTAAACATATATTTTATACTTGCTATACTAAGAAAAAAGGGGGGTATCAAAATGAATACGATAAAACAGAAAATCTTGAAAACAGACTTTAAAAAATTTTTCAGGACGTTCATGCCGTTGGCGCTTACCTTATCTTTATGTGGCGCAGCAGCCTTTACCTTAAATCTTGCCGCAGTCATCATATTCATCATTACTCGAAGCTTCATAAGGCAGAGATGTCCGTCCTGCGGCAAATGGCAGCCTTTAGATTTTGAATACTGTTCAGAATGTGGAGAACATCTGGTTAAAAAATGCAGGCAATGTGACTGCGCATGCGAGTTCGGCGATAAATTTTGTAAGAATTGCGGAAGTCTTCTAAATGACAAATAAAAGCAAATATGAATTATTGATAAATAATACGCTTCTGATAAGTGTCGGAACTTTTGGATCAAAGATTCTGACGTTTCTCATGACCCGTTTTTATACCGAGGCTTTGACTCCGTCGGATTACGGCGAAGCTGACCTGATAATACAGACTGCTAATCTGCTTATCCCTTTAGTTTCTGCCGGAATTGCCGACGGCGTATTTCGCTTTGTCCTGGAGACCGATGATGAACATACGGCAAAACGAAAGAGTATCTTTTCCTCAGGGTTTTATACCATAAGCGCAGGAACAGCTATACTTGCTGCGCTCTCGTCGTTTATATCTATTCCGGGTTTTGTGAGCGAATACAAATGGCTGTTGATCTGGTTTATCTCAGCCTCATGTTATCACTCTCTGTGCGCTCAGTTCATACGCGGCGAAGGCAAGACCCGTCTGTTCGCATATCAGGGAGTGCTCAACACAGTATTGGTCATAGTTTTCAGCATACTCTTTCTCTCAGTCTTTGAGGCGGGAACCCGCGGATATATAATTTCCATAACCTTAGCCGATTCTATCTGCGCTCTGTATCTTGTGGCGGGGCAAAAACTATGGCGTCTCATGGACATTCACCTTAAGCCCGGCATGTGGCGCAAAATGATGAGATACAGCCTTCCTCTCGTTCCCGCCGCTCTGTTCTGGTGGATAACTTCTGTTTCCGACAGATACATGATCACCTGGTTTTTAGGATCCGGCGCCAACGGCATATATACTGTAGCGAGTAAAATACCTGCCATAATAACACTCATATCAGGGATGTTTCTCGAAGCATGGCAGTTTTCTGCTGTCCGCGAATCCCGAGGCAGCAGAAGATCTTATATCAGCTTTTACACCAATATCTGGAGTATGTTTCTGACGGTCATGTTCATAGGAGGCAGCATCATAATCGCCTTTTCTCCGGCGACAATACGGCTGCTGGCAGCTTCGGAATATTATTCGGCGGCAGAGTATCTGCCGATACTGACAGCAGCGGCTATCTTGTCATCGCTGGTCTCTTTTATGGGCAGCGTTTACATTGTAACTAAGAGAAGCTCTCTGTCATTTTTAACGACCGCCGCAGGGGCGTTATTCAATATTATTCTCAATTTTCTGCTGATACCGACTCACCTTGGCATATATGGAGCTGCTATAGCTACTCTTTGCAGTTATCTCCTTTCATTTTTGATCAGAATCGTCAGTATCAGAAACATCCTCCCCTTCAGACTATATGGCGGCAGGCTTTTCATGAGCGTTTTGATAATCGCCGTTCAGATAATTTCCTCATCATTGGGCGGCCATCTAAATACCGGTATACAGCTCTCATGTTTTTTATCTCTGGCAGTTATCAATATTCATCCTCTGATCACTTATGTTAAGTCAAAAAAGTGATGCAGCTGGGGAATCATAAAAGCAGTTCATCCTTTTCTCGCCGACAGTAATGTCATAACAAAACGGAGATTTTTTCGCCCCCGATTTCTGTACGAGCCTTAATCTTATATTCGCCTGACCTAAACCTGCAACATAAAAGACGGCCCGTGGTGCCAGCCGTCTTTTGTTAAAATCCATATGTACTCTTATATTGTATGCTGTAGCAAGCTTATTAATAGTTCTCGCATCTTACTTCGAAGAAGCTCTGAGGATGAGAACATACTGGGCATACCTGAGGTGCCTTCTTACCCATTACCAGATGTCCGCAGTTTCTGCACTCCCACATAGTCTCTCCGGACTTTTCGAATACGGCCTTCATCTCAACGTTGTTCAGAAGAGCTCTGTATCTTTCTTCGTGGTGTTTTTCGACCTCTGCTACCATTGCGAACTGAGCCGCAAGAACGTCGAAACCTTCTTCTTTTGCTTCTTTTGCAAACTGAGCGTACATGTCAGTCCACTCATAATTTTCTCCTTCTGCTGCTGCAAGCAGATTCTGAGCAGTATCTCCCAATTCTCCGAGAGCCTTGAACCACATCTTTGCGTGTTCCTTTTCATTGTCGGCAGTCTTCTGGAAGATAGCCGCAATCTGCTCGTATCCTTCTTTCTTTGCAACGCTTGCAAAATAAGTATATTTGTTTCTGGCCTGTGATTCTCCTGCAAATGCAGTCATTAAGTTAGCTTCTGTCTTAGTTCCTTTTAAGTCCTTCATGTTCATTTCCTCCTGTGATTTTTATAATTTTTCAGATCCGTTTTTCCTGACGGACCAATGAAATCCATACGCACCGGTCATTCTCCGGCAGCCTCGCCGGTCTCTTTCTCTCTACATTCGTCACATATATAATAAGCGTTGAGCTCATAAAACGAGATATCATCTCCTGTAACGCTGCGGATAGCCTCCTCTACTCCCGTAAGGTGAACGTCTTTTATCCTTCCGCATTTCTGACATATGAGATGATCGTGAGGTCTGATCATCGTATCGAATCTGTCAGAAGTACCCGGAAGAGTAATCCTCCTGACGATCCCTTCTTCCGTAAGAGAATTGAGGTTTCTGTACACGGTACCAAGCGCAATGTTAGGCATCTCTTCTCTCGCTCTGAAAAAAATTTCTTCAGCCGACAGGTGCCCATGTGACCGTTCGATTATGGTCAATACCAACTTTTTCTGTTTCGTCACGGTAACACCTTCTTTTTTATTTTTTAGGAACAATTCTTATTCCTAAAATTATAATACGACTTTTAACTCTATTTGTCAAGGGTTATTTTTTCGATTCTGTCAAAAGCTTCTCCGAGCTTTTGGATGCCTACCGTACATGCAAGTCTGAGATATCCTTCTCCGCAGCGTCCGAACGCATTTCCGGGAAGTAGCAGCACGTGAGCCTTATCAAGAATCATCTCAGAGGCCTGCGTGCTCGATAAGCCGCTTTCTCTTATATTTATGAAGAGATAAAAGCTTCCTTTTGGCGGCGTTTTAACGCTCATCCAGGAGACTCTGTTGACTCTATCTGCGGCGTAGTTCATCCTCTTCTTATATTCTTCTATCACAGGCGGCTGAACAACTTTTCTGTTCCTGAGAGCATGTATGGCCGCTCTCTGAGACGGAGCAGGAGCCGAATATATTATATTTTCGCTCATATCCTTGAGAACCCTTATTATATAGGAGGGAGCGATGATATTTCCTACTCGCCATCCCGTCATTATGAAATTTTTTGAAAAAGAATTTATAGTTATGGTTCTCTCTCTCATCCCCGGCATACACATAAAAGGAATGAAATCCTTCTCAAAGCTATACGAAGTATATATGTCATCTGCTATGACGATGAGATCATATTTTTCTACTATCTTCGCCAGCTCTTTCATTGTATTTTCGGACAAACAGCTTCCGGATGGATTGGACGGCGTATTAATTATAAGCGCCTTTGTCCTCTCATTGATGAGGCTCTCGAGGCGGCCTGAGTTGATCTGAAAATCTTCTTCTTCGTAAGTATCAAGCTCTACAGGCACTCCGCCGGCCATCTTCACCTGAGACGTATACGGGGTAAAGAAAGGCGCCTGTATTATGACTTCGTCGCCGTCATCTAAGATAGCCTGCAAAACGCTGTACATGGCGATCAGCCCCGAGGCTGTGACGATCACCTCGTCCTGAGCTATATCCAGATCATACTCTTCTTTATAGAAGTTTCTTATCTCCTGCCTCAGCTCAGGATCTCCGTACATGTTGGTATATCTGGTATGACCTCTAAGCGTATCCTCATATGCTCCGTCTATTATTATCTTGTCGGTGATGAGATCCGGGTCGCCTATGCTTAAGTTTATGCAGTCATCATAACGGGCAGCCTTTTCGTTGGTGCTTCCGAAAGGAGTACCTATTTCTTTCCAATATTTTTTTGAAATAAAGCGATGTTTCATTTTTCTTGTCCTCCAGTTTTAAGTCATATGCTTTCATCGTTGCAGATGAATATTCTAACGGCAAAAGACAATATCTCATAGTTCTTTGTCTCGAACACGTTCATTCCTATTATGTTGCTTATATTCTTCAGCCTGTACCTGATAGTATTTTTATGCTGAAGCATAGCCTGAGCAGTCTTCTGTATATCTGCGTCGTTAAGTACGTAATTTATGGCCGTCTCCAGCAGATTACCCTTGGTCTCAAGATCGTAATCCTCGAGAGGCTTTATATAATCACGGCAGAACTCTTTCATTACGCTGTCCGTGCAGTAAGGAAGAATCACCTTATATATACCCAAGTTTTCATAGAGAACGTATCCCGACGCCTCGCCGCTGTCCAAAGACGCCGCATATTTGCTTTCTTCGAAGCAGTTCTTTATCTGCCAGAGCAGATGATGTACGGCGCTTATACCTACCCTGAATCCTCCGGCGGCTTCGCCGAACATTTCTATAAAAGGTTTTGCCAGTTTTTCCGCGTCTACGCATGTAAACATTTCCCTCGAATGAATTATGAAAAAACCATCTCTGTAGTAGAACATGGAATCAGAGGCCGTCATGAGGGCGCTGTCTTCTATGAGCTTCTCCATTTTTAGATATTCTCTCGGGCCGAACTGCCCCTTGGCCTTAAAGAACATAGCCACCATATCAGTCTTGAAAGTAGGATTTATGTCATAGGAAATACTCTCGAGGAGACGGTAGTCGGAGCCGCTCCTGAGGATCTCGTCCACTTTGCTTTCTCTGTAGTGAAGAAGCTCATAATGTCGTATCCGCTCGGAGATCAGCACGATGAGATCCTCAAAGTGAATGTTGCTTCCCTCTATGACCAATATCGGAAAATTCATGGTATCGGCGTATCTTATCACATTCTCATGTATGGGAAGATGAAAGATGTTCTTTATTATCAGCCCGCTGCACTTTCTTGAAGCCAGATTTTTCACTGCGTCCATTATGAGGTATTCGTTGTCTTTGGCATACAGGAAGCTGGTCATTACTATCATATTCTCGTCTCTGAAATTAGTATTGTACCATTTTTCTCTGACTCCCTCGACGAATTCATAATCGAGGATGCCGCATTTTTCGACAGCTTTATTGAGGCCGCCCCTGCCTGCGATCAGTTTCAGGTCGGCAAACTCCGGAAAGTTGCTTATGTCTTCGACGGTTACTTTCATTTTTTCCTCCAAGTAAATATCTATTTTAAATGTCAGCGTTTCCCTGCGCAATCTTTTTATCTTTGTATTATAACACAAATTTATGAAAATTAAATTATGTTCTCGTATAATTTGTTGAGATTTTATGTTTTAACCGTGAATTATATAATTAAAGTATAGATAAATGACCGCTTTGAGGAGGAGACATTATGAAGTTAGATGAATTTGTGCTGGAAAACTGGCTCAATCCGGCTGCCAACAGCCCTAAAAACAAAGTATATCTGGGAGGAAGCTGCGTTCTTCCTATGACAGTAGAAGAACTATTCGAACTGACAGGAGAAAACCTGGACAGCTTTCTTGAAGATTTAAAGAAGATGAACCTTGGTTACGGCTTCTTTGCCGGTACGCCGAGACTGCGTGAAGCCGTGGCTAAACTATACAAAGGCGTGACGGCTGAAGACGTAATACTGGTACACGGCGGAACAGGCGCCAACAATACCGTGGTCTATACTCTCATAGAGCCTTCGGACAACGTCATCTCCATCATGCCCAACTATCAGCAGTACTATTCTATCCCAAGATCTATAGGGGCCGAAGTCCGAGAGATAGATTTAAAACCTGAAGACGGCTATAAGCTGAATCTTTCTGAGGTGCGCAAGGCTGTAGATTCAAATACGAAGGCTATCATGCTGACGAACCCCAACAATCCGACGGGGTCTCTCCTGGAGCTTGAAGAAATGCAGGAGCTGGTAGCGATAGCCAAGTCTGTGGACGCCTGGATAGTATGTGATGAAATGTATCGAGGCCTTAAGAAAGAATATATGCCTTCGATGGCTGATCTCTACGACAAGGCTATAGTGACCTGCAGTTCCTCAAAGATCTATTCTATGGCCGGTACCAGATGCGGCTGGATCATCTGCCGTGATCCCGAAGTCAGGTGGGAGTTGTTCAACAGGAGATCTTATGATTCTATCTGCGGAGGAGTTTTTGACGAATGGATCTTTGCCATAGCTCTCGAGCATGCCGACAAGATATTCGAACGCAGCAGAAACATAGTAGAGCATAACAAAGCCATCGTGGATAAATGGCTGGACGGACATAAGTATCTACATCAGTATGCAGACGCCTACGGAACTACTTATCTCATTCACTATGATCTAAATGTGGGTTCGGAAAAATTCTGCGACGATCTGCTGGATCAAAAAGGAGTGCTGATCTGTCACGGAGACTGTTTCTACCTGCCTCATACCTTCCGCCTTTCTCTTTCACACGCAGAGGAGCTGGAAAAAGGCCTAACTCTCATAGATGAATATATCGAGGAACTAATATCTCAGGGCAAGGCAATAAACCGATAATACCATGAGAAGCTTGTCATATAATGTTTCCTGCATGAGGCTTCTAACGGAAGCTCTCGTGCAATAGAATTTTATGCCGAAAGGGCCCGCACCTCGAAGAGGCGCGAGTCCTTTATCAACAAGCATGAAGCGTCCCTCCAAAAGAGGGACGCTTCAGATTTTATTTGAGTTTAGCTACCATTTCTCCCGCCTTTACCTGCTGGCCTTCAGAAATATAGATCTTCTCTACCGTTCCCTTAGCTGTGGCAAGTATATTGGTCTCCATCTTCATGGCCTCGATGACAGCGATAGGCTGCTTTTCCTCAACCGTATCGCCCTCTTTGACGAGGACTCTGATGATGTTGCCCGGGATGTTGGCTCCGACTTCCATCGGATTATCCTCGTCGGCATAGAGGACCGAATTGTTGGAATTGATCGTGACATCCGTATCCTTTATCTTTATGATTCTGCGGTTGCCGTTGACTTCAAATATTGCTTCTCTGAAGCCTTCATTATCCACAGGTCTTACTTCGTGCAGCTTGACCATGAGAATCTTTCCCTCGCCCAGCTTCACTTCGCAGGTCTCGCCTACTTCTAGGCTGTGGAAGAATATATCCGATCCCATGTAGCGGAAGTTTCCTTCCTTTTTAATAGTCTTGACGTAGTCCTCAAACACCTTAGGATAGATAGCGTAGCTGATGGCTTCTCTATCTGTTCCCTCCAGGCCCAGATCCTCTCTAAGGTGCTTCTTTATGGCGTCAAAATCTTCCGGTGGAAGCAGTTCTCCCGGCCTGCATGTTATGGCAGGTTTGCCCTTAAGTACGAGTTTCTGCAGCTTTTCAGGGAATCCTCCGTGAGGCTGGCCCATCATTCCCTCAAAATAGGAAACTATTGAATCAGGGAAGTCGATGCCCTTGCCTTTTTCATATATGTTTTCAGGCGTCAGGTCATTCTGAACCATGAAGATAGCCATGTCTCCCACCGCTTTCGAGGATGGTGTGACTTTTACGATATCTCCAAGCATTTCATTGACCGTCTTGAACATATCCTTGACTTCTTCAAATTTATGTCCCAGGCCGAAGCTCTCTACCTGAGGCTTCAGGTTTGAATATTGTCCTCCCGGAATCTCGTACTTGTATATCTCAGCGGTGGAGGTGACTAATTCGGATTCAAATCCTGCATAAACAGGCCTTACATCTCTCCAGTATTCCGAGATCTTCTGAATCTTGTCGCTGTCTATACCCGTATCTCTGTTGGAGTTCTGCAGAGCAGCTACTACTGAGTTTAGAGCCGGCTGAGAAGTCAGTCCGCTCATGGAGTTGAAGGCTGCGTCCACCACGTCTACTCCTGCCTGAGCGGCCATCAGTATGGTGGCTACACCGTTTCCGGAAGTATCGTGAGTGTGAAGATGGATAGGTATACCGATCTCTTCTTTAAGGGTGGATACCAGCTTATAAGCGGCCATCGGCTTGAGAAGTCCGGACATGTCCTTGATGCCCAGCATGTGAGCGCCTCTCTTCTCCAGTTCCTTAGCCATTTCCACATAATATTTCAAGTTGTATTTAGTTCTGGACTCGTCTAAGATGTCTCCCGTATAGCACAGGCATGCTTCTGCAATCTTATCCTGCTTAAGGGTCTCGTCGAGAGCTACGGTCATGCCGTCCAGCCAGTTGAGGGAGTCAAATATTCTGAATACATCTATTCCGGATCTGGCTGATTCTTTTACAAATTCCCTTATGACGTTGTCCGGATAGTTCTTATATCCTACCGCGTTGGCTCCTCTTATGAGCATCTGGAACAAGATATTAGGCATCTTTTCCCTGAGAGTATCCAGTCTTTCCCACGGCGATTCTTTGAGGAAACGGTACGACGTATCGAAAGTAGCCCCTCCCCACATCTCTACCGAGAAAAGATCCTTTCCGTAAACCGATACTGCCGGAGCTATCTTCTCCATATCTACGGTTCTCACTCTTGTAGCCATGAGGGACTGCTGAGCGTCTCGCATGGTAGTATCGGTGATGAGAAGCTTCTTCTGATCTTTCACCCAGTCGGCGACTGCCTTCGGTCCGTTTTCATCCAGCAGCTGCTTGGTTCCTCTGAGTCTGGACAGCTCTTCTTTCTTGAACTTAGGGAAGACAGGAACATTGAACTGCGGTTTATGTCCCTTAGTCTCATTGACAAATTTGTTTCCCAGGAATTCTATGACTTTCAGCTCGTTATCCTCCACCTTTTCAATATTGAGAAGGTCAGGCGTATTTGCTATGAATCCCGTATCGCACATTCCGGCAGCGAAAGTAGGATGGTTCAGCACGTTGAGCATAAATGCGACGTTGGTCTTGATACCCTTTATCACCATCTCCGAAAGAGCTCTTATAGCCTTCCTTCTGGTATCTTCGAAAGTCCTGCTGAAGGCCGTCACCTTTACCAGCAAACTATCGTAGAAAGGTGTTATCTCAGAGCCCTCGAATCCGTTTCCACCGTCCAGACGAATGCCGAATCCGCCCGGGCTCCTGTAGTTTTCTATTATTCCTGTGTCAGGCATAAAACCGTTTGCAGGATCCTCAGTAGTGATTCTGCACTGTATCGCATGGCCTGTCACCTTGATGGCGTCCTGATCGGCAATGGCGATCTCCGGTGAATTCAGGGCGTATCCCTGAGCTACCAGAATCTGATCCTGCACTATATCTATACCCGTCACAATCTCAGACACAGTATGCTCTACCTGGATCCTAGGGTTCATCTCGATGAAGTAATGCTGTCCCGTCTTGTCAACAAGGAATTCTACCGTTCCGGCGCTTCTGTAGTCTACAGCGTGAGCGATCTTCAGCGCATCCTGGCAGATATTTTCTCTCTGCTGATCTGAAAGGCACAGGGCCGGTGTAAATTCGATGACTTTCTGATGTCTTCTCTGTATGGAGCAGTCTCTCTCAAAGAGATGGACTATATTTCCGTACTTATCTCCCAGTATCTGCACTTCTATGTGCTTAGGGTTTTCTAAGTATTTTTCAATGAATATGTCGTCTATTCCGAAAGCCTTGGCCGCTTCGCTTCTGGCGCTCCTGAACTGAGGAAGGAGTTCTTCGGCGTTCTGAACTATTCTCATTCCTCTGCCTCCGCCGCCGGCCGCTGCTTTGAGCATCACAGGGTACCCGCACTTTTCTGCGAATTCAACTGCCTCTTCTTCTGTAGTTATAGCTTTCTCCACTCCCGGAATAGTAGGAACTCCTACTTCGCTGGCCACGATCTTGGATTTTATCTTATCTCCCAATCTATCCATCATTTCGGCTGTAGGACCGATGAATTCTATCCCTGCGTCCTGACAGGCTTTGGCGAATTCAACGTTCTCAGCTAAAAATCCATATCCCGGATGTATAGCGTCAACGCCTTTTGCCTTGGCTAAAGCTATGATTTCATCGATACTAAGGTATACTCCCACAGGAGTCTTGCCTTTGCCTATCTGGTAAGCCTCGTCTGCCTTGGTCCTGAACAGAGAGTTTTTATCCTCTTCTGAATATATCGCGACTGTTCTTATTCCCAGTTCGCGGCAGGCCCTGAAAACTCTGATTGCAATTTCTCCTCTGTTAGCAACCAATACTCTTTTGAATTTTTTAATTTCTCCCATTTTAATCTCCCTAAAAAATTACTCTATCACGCGTACGTCCATCCGCGGATATGGTATTGTAATACTTGCCTCATCAAATGCTGCTTTAACTTCTTCTTCCAAATAATATTTTACGTCAAAGTATTTGGAAGTTTTACACCAGACTTTTAAATCCAGCTCTACGGAACTTGCCTGATGCTGACTTACGCCTACCATAGGAGGCGGCGTATCCAGTCCGTCAGGACATTTCATCGCTACGGCGTTGAGGACGTCTTTCGCCTTTGCGATGTCCGTATCGTATGCCACACTGAAAACGCAGTCTACTCTTCTGATGTTCTCTTTAGAGTAATTCACGATTACAGATGTGGTTATGGTGCCGTTGGGGATGGTGACAACTTTATTATCATAAGTCTTCAAGGTGGTGACAAAGAGATCTATGCTTTCCACCATTCCTTCCGCTCCGGACACATCTATAACATCGCCTTTTTTAAAAAGCTTGTTGGCCAGTATCAGTACGCCTCCGGCTATATTGCCAAGGCTGTCTTTGAGAGCCAGCGCTATGGCCGCTCCCGCTGCCCCAAGCACCGTGACAAGTGGAGCGGTGGGAACTTTTAACTTGCCCAATATCGCCACTGTCAGCACTATATACAGAACAGCTCTAATCACGTTTATTATAAATTTATGCACCGCCTCATCGAGATGACTCCTCGATAAAGCCCTTTTCATGATTGAAGACGCAATCTTTATGAATATCAGACCTGCTATGAGTATCAGCGCCGCTTCGGCCAGGTTTCCCAAAAAACTGCCGGATAAAAATTTTAACAGATCGGACATTCTCTCGCCCTCCTATTCATAGACCCTTCCGCTACGGCGTCTTTCCAGTTCGCGGAGCAGTTTTTTGCGAAGTCTTATGTCGTCCGGAGTTATCTCTACCAACTCGTCGTCTGCGATAAACTCGAGAGCTTCTTCGAGAGTAAAGGTCCTCGGCGGAGACAGTTTTATGGTATCGTCGGAGCCGGCTGCGCGCATATTGCTCACTCTCTTGGCTTTGCACGGATTCACCACCATGTCGTCGTTTCTGGAATTCATCCCAACGATCATTCCCTCATACACATGAGTTCCCGGTTCCACAAACATCTGCACTCTCTCCCCGATATTGAACAGAGCGTAAGGAGTGCATACTCCTTCCTCCTGGGCAATGGCTACACCGTTGGTCCTCTGAGGAATTTCTCCCTTGTACTCATCAAAGGAGTCGAATCTCCTGACCATGGTGCCTTCTCCTCTGGTATCATTGATGAATTCGCTTCTGTAGCCCAAAAGCCCTCTGGTAGGGACAAGGTACTCAAGCCTCGAATAGCCGTTTTCTGCGGACATCTGGGTCATGAGTCCTTTTCTTATATTGAGCTTGTTGATTACCGTTCCCGAATATTCGTCGGGGACGGTTATGACTACTTCTTCTATAGGCTCCAGCACCTTGCCGTGCTCGCCTTTTCTCAGTATGACCTCCGGCTTGGATACCGCCAGCTCATATCCTTCTCTCCTCATATTTTCTATCAGTATGGAGAGGTGCAGCTCTCCTCTGCCCGAGACTTTGAAACAATCTGTGGAATCGGTCTCTTCGACCATGAGTCCCACGTTTACTTCCAGCTCTTTGTTCAGTCTCTCTCTGATATGGCGGCTGGTTACGTATTTTCCGGATTTTCCGGCAAACGGGGACTTGTTTACCATAAAGTTCATGCTGAGGGTAGGCTCTTCTATGTGAATCATCTCCATCGGCTGAGGGTCTTTTTGGTCGCATATGGTCTCGCCTATGGAAATATCCGAGATTCCGGAAATCACCACGATGTCTCCGCACTGGGCTTCCGGTACTGCCACTCGTTTAAGCCCTCTGTATACGAAGACCTGATTTATCTTTCTCTGTACCATGGAACCGTCGGCCTTGGCGACAGCTACCTGCTGTCCTTCTTTTATAACGCCTTTAGTTACTCTGCCGATGCCCAGTCTGCCTATATAATCGTCATAGGCAAGGGTGGAAACCTGCAATTGCAGCGGTTCTTCGGTGAGATCCGGATAAGGCTCGCAGTGTTTTATTATGGTGTCAAACAGAGGAGTTATATCAAGTCCGCCGTAACCGGCAGGACTCTTCTTTATCTTCTCTTCTCCTTCTCCTACGGTCATACCTCTTATGTCTTCAGGTTCATAGACCGCTATACCCTGACGGGCTATTCCGTACAGTATAGGAAAATCCAGCTGTCTGTCGCTGGCCTCAAGGTCCATGAATAACTCATATACTTCGTCTACCACTTCATCTATACGGGCGTCTTTCTTATCCAGTTTGTTGATGAATAATATGGGGTTTATCCCCTGTTCCAGTGATTTTTTAAGTACGAACCTGGTCTGGGGCATAGGTCCCTCGCTGGAATCTACCAGCAGGATGACCGTATCCACCGTCTTCATTATTCTCTCTACTTCCGATGAAAAGTCAGCGTGCCCCGGCGTATCTACGATGTTTATCTTTACATCTCCGTGCATTACCGAACAGTTCTTGGAATATATGGTTATGCCTCTTTCTCTTTCTATGTCGTCTGAATCCATCACGCAGTCGGCCACCTCTTCGTTGGCTCTGAATACGCCGCTCTGGTTTAAGAAAGCGTCTACCAACGTGGATTTTCCGGCGTCGACGTGAGCTATGACAGCGATATTTATTATCTTTTGCTTGTCGATCATATGGAAATGTTCCTTCTTTCTGGTTTGATATATTATTTTATCACAATAAAGGGTCGAATACAATGGGTGCAGGAATTGTTAAAAAAGTATTTTATCCTATGAAACTATTGATGGATCACGGCTTCCGGTCTCGCCGCCGGCAAAGGCGGGAGACGAAAAATCCGGACTGCCGGATAAGACAGTTTATGTCCATGGCTCTCCCATCACCGCATAATGCGCTGTACCGTGCAGACGCAAACTCCCGGTTCTCTTAAAATATCGGATGTTTGCGAGACTTTTTTAACGGAATCTGCAAGGAAAATGTCTATCAGACGCTTTTTTCCTCTCCGTCATGAGAATTTTTTCTAGCAAACACGCCATAATTCAAAAGTGCCGAGACTTTCATACAAAAAATTCCCGCAAAACAAGAAAAAACCACAAAGACCGGGACTAAGCAGTTTTTCATCTAACAACTCACCCTAAGTTCCGTCTGATTTCTCTGTTTCAGCCTCTGTGCAAAAAGGCAGGCCCACGCCTGTGAAGCGGCGTCAAAGAGCCATCTGTGCTATTGATTCACAAGAGTCAGATTTACAGCATATTATGGATATATGAATTTTTAGGAGGTGTTTTGATGGCTTCAGTTTTTTTGAGTCCTTCTACCCAGGAATACAATATAACCACCACAGGAAACAGCGAAGAATATTATGCGAATTTGATAACCGACGCGATGATACCTTATCTCAATGCCAGCAACATCAGCTACGGCAGAAATGATCCGGACGGAAATGTAAATACATCCATAGCCATGTCAAACGCAGGCAATTACGACCTTCATGTAGCGATACATTCTAATGCGGCACCGGAACATCTTTCCGGAATACTGAGAGGCTCCGACGTATATTATTACAGGGACAGCGCCAGAGGAAAAGCTGCCGCGGAGATTTTTGCAAATAATCTTAAACTGGTTTATCCGAATCCGTCCGATGTCACCGCAGTGCCTAATACGTCGCTGGCCGAGCTCCGCAGAACCAGAGCTACCACCGTTCTTCTGGAACTGGCTTATCATGATAATCCCCAGGACACTCAGTGGCTGGTGAATAACATAGAAGAGATAGCAAAGAATCTTTCTCTTTCTATAGCTGACTATCTGGGCGTAGAGTTCGTAGAACCGTGAGCCTTGATGAAGGCAGCTGAAGAATAAGCGATTTTCTCTATGAGAATCGCTTTTTTTATGTTAGAATGATCTCATGAACAGATTAGATGAATTATTTGAAGAAATTTTCAGAATAGAGACTCCTGTCAAAATCGTACTCTCCGGAAAGCGCCGCAAAAGTCAGGGATGCGCAAAGGTGACTATTCGGCCTGTAGAATCTTCTCGAGGCCTTTGTTTTCAGGCCGAATACAGTTTTGAAAAGAAAGTCACTCATGAGAACATAGATCCTTCTGCGGCTCCGGATTTCTGCGTCCGACTCATGAAAGAAGATTTTAAGCAGGCCAACGTATTTACCGCTATGTCCGATATGCAGATACTGGCCTCTAAACCGGAAAATCCGAAAGTGACGAGGCGAGAGTCTTCCCTCAGCTGCGCTGACCTCTCACACAACAGGACTAAAAACTATATCATCCCCGACGGCGAGCCTTGCGATTTTCTGATACGCCTGGGAGTCATGGACAAGTCGGGCAAAGTTATACCGAAACATTACGGAAAATTCAGGCAGATCAACAGATATCTGGAGATAGTCAGCGATTCTCTGCCATATCTCGCAGAAAGCCCCTCTTTTTCAAGGCCGCTTAAGATAATAGATTTCGGATGCGGCAAGGCTTATCTGACTTTTGCCATATACCATTATCTGCATGAAATAAAAGGCCTAAACGTTAAGATCATAGGGCTGGACCTCAAAAAAGACGTGATAGAGTTCTGCAGCAGAGTCGCAGAAGATCTCCATTATGACGATCTAAAATTTATGATAGGCGATATTGCCGATTATACTAACGACTCCGCCGATATGGTAGTAACGCTGCACGCCTGTGATACCGCCACAGATTATGCCCTCATAAACGCCGTCAGGTGGAACACCAAGGTGATACTCAGCGTACCATGCTGTCAGCACGAGCTCTTCAGCCAGATAGACAACGATCTCCATCAGCCTATGCTCAAGCACGGTATTCTGAAGGACAGGCTGACGGAATATCTGACCGACGGCCTTAGAGGCCTTAAACTTGAAAGCTTTGGATATGACGTTTCCATGATCGAATTCACGAGTCTGGAGCACACTTCTCGCAATATAATGATAAAGGCCGTCAAGAAAAGCGGCCGAAATAAAGATGACGCCAGATCGAAAAAAGCCCGGCGCCAATATGAACAGCTCCGGGATTTCTATAACGTAAAACCTTCCATAGATATATTGTGAGATATCGATAAGGGGCTTCAGATTTAAAGCCCCTTATGTGTTTTCTATTCGTAATCTTTCGGATCGAATTTCTCAAAGATGGCCGCGGCGCCTATAGCCTCGGTCTTTTTCATATCTTTGTAGTTTCTTATGGTCCAGAGGAACTTTGCTCCTCTGTATTTGACAAAAGCCTCTTCTTCTCTGTCTTCAAATCTATAAGCCACAAAATCAGGCCGGCTGAGAAGATTTACCCACAAGTTCCTGAGGAGGAATTCCTGTATTCCGTTGACGCTGCCGTCCTTTTTAAGAGACCCGGCAAGCTGTCCTCTGACTATATCGGGCCTGTTCTTTCTGAACCATCTCACGGCCTGGGGGTCAAAGGACTCTATACAGTACATCCCCTCATAAACATCGAGAGCCTCCATCACGCGCAGGCACAGCCCGTGATGATTCTTTCCTCTGGTCTTCAGCTCTATTATCAGCGGGACTTTGCCTTCTACCGCCGAAAGCACCTCCTCTAATTCCGGCATGGGTTCCGTACTCTCTTCGAGAAAATACATCTTTGCTTCTGCCAGATCCATATCTTCTATATCCATATCTACGCCGCACGTTCTCTTGAGACTCGAGTCGTGTATGACCGCAAGTCTGCCGTCCTTAGTCAGGTGAACGTCCAGTTCGATGCCAAATCCGTGAGCCGCCGCATGGCAGAATGCTGTCATAGAGTTTTCCGGCACTTTAGGTTTATTATGAAATCCCCTGTGAGCATATCTGTGCTTCAATAATTCTTTTAATGTCTTTCTCTTATCCATATTTTGAACCCCCCTGCTCATTTTCTAATCATCTACATCGAAAGCTTCCAGTCTGCTCTTGACTATCTCAGGCTTGCTGTCGCCGTGCCTGACCATCGTCATAGTCACGAAAGCCGCCGCGCAGAAACATACGGCATAAGGAAACAGCGTCCAGTAACCCACATGTTCCAGGAACCATCCTGAAAGTATCGGCGTAAATACCTGCGCTGCCATCGAAAACGTGTAGTAAGTACCTGTAAACTTTCCTATGTCGCTTCCCCTGCACATCTCTACTACCATAGGGTAAGAGTTGACGTTGATGGAGGCCCAGGCCACTCCTACCAGGAAAAACACTATATTTACGGCGAAATTCGGCTGCTTGAACAAAAATCCCGCAAAAAAGCTCAGTCCCAGCAGCAGCACCCCAAACAATATCACCTTTTTTCTTCCGAACCTGCTGGATACGATTCCTACGGGTATGAAAGATACCAGGGCTCCTACCGAAGCTACCATAAGGGCTCCCGCAAAAGAACCTCCTTCCATGCCCCACATTTCCGAAGCATATCTTGAGAAAGCCGTAGTCACCGCATTGTAAGCCATATACCAGAACGCCACGGAAAAAAGCAGAAAGATAAGGCTCTTTCTCACAGGCGCGGGGAGTCTTGCTCCTCCGCTTTCATCCTCCGTCTCCTCTTCTTCTATTATGCCCCAGCGCTTTTCTTCGGCAATTCTCTCGGCTGACATCTTATTTTCATCTACTCTGAACAAGACTATGAGAAGCGATATTACCATTATGACTGCTATGGATATGAACACAGGCTCGTAATCCGGCGTCTGTCCCTCTCCCACCAGCAGCATTATGAGGCCCAGCGCCATAATTATTCCTATGGCCCCCATCAGATTTATTATGGCGTTACCCTTAGATCTGAGAGGCTTTGGAGTGACGTCAGGCATCAGAGAAACTGCAGGAGAACGATATATGCTCATGGATATCAGAGTCGCCAGCAGTATCACTATGAACAGCGTCAGATTGCGTCCGTTTGCCGCCGCAGGAAGTATCAGCATAAAGACGACCGAAAGAATCGTTCCCACCAGTATAAACGGAGTACGTTTTCCACGCTTGCTGTTTACACGATCCGACCATGCTCCGAACACGGGCAGCAGTATCAGAGCAAAGATATTATCAAGAGCCATTATTCCTCCTGACAGAGTATCTCCTATGCCGAAAAAATATTTAAGTATGAGAGGAATTATGCTGTCGTACATCTGCCAGAATGCGCTGATGGCCAGAAAAGCAAACCCCACTAAAACAGTCTTTTTGTTGTCAAGTTTCATCTTTGATTCTCCGATGTAATTCTTCTATATCTCTGAAAACGTATGTCGGTCTTATACCCGTCTTTTCTATATCTGCTTCGGTCCCTTCTCCCGAAAGAACTAAGCAGGTGTCCGTCCCGGCGTTTATGCCGCAGGCGATGTCGGTGTACAGCCTGTCGCCTATCACCACAGTCTCCCGGCAGGTAAATCCCGTCCTTTTCATGGCCATAAGCGCCATCTTTGGCTCGGGCTTACCTATGAATACCGGCCATCTGCCCGTGGCTCTTTCTATCATCCAGCACATGCTGCCGCAATCCGGCACATATCCGAAATCCGCCGGACACACCCAGTCGGGATTAGTCGCAAAGTAGCTTCTTGAGCCTTGGGACAGCAGCCTGCACACATCTTTCAGCTTTTTATATGTAAGCTCCCTGTCAAAGCCGCACAGTACTATCTCGACGTCGTCCTCTGCCTCTTCCGTTACGTTGAAGCCAAAAGTCCGCAGGTAGTCTTTAAAAGATTCCGTACCCATCACATACATCTTTTCTCTTTTTCTGTCCGATAATAATTCCGCGGAAGCATCCGCCGAAGTCAGAAATTCTTCCTTCTTTGCCGTGATACCCATTCGCCTCAGTTTATCTATATAGTCGCCGACTCCTTTTGAAGAGTTATTGGTCATAAAAATATATTGGCCGCCTCTGTCCTTTATTCCCTGAAGAAATTCAGCGGCTCCCGAAAGCAGTCTGTCGTCTATATAAAGAGTTCCGTCCATATCTAAAAGAAACAGTTTCTTGTCTTTCAACCCCATCTCAACATTCTCTCTTTCTGTATCGGCTCCTTCCAGTATCAAAATATATTGAGAGGCTTTCTTCTGGCCTTTACTTCTTCAGGTATAGGCTTCTTATTCTTTCTCCTGGTAGCCCACCATACGCGGTTGAAGCTTATTCCAAGGCACATTACCCAGGCCAGGAACCAGAACCAGAACAGCAGCACTACTATATTGGAAAATGAACCGTATAGTATATTGTAATTAGTCGATATGGTAGTATATATGCTGTAAAAATAGGTCACTGCCAAAAATCCCACGGCGGCAAATATGCTTCCCGGAACGATATCCCTGAAAGGTACTCTCTGAGTAGGAAGTATATAGTAGTTGTAGGATATCATGAGAAAATACAAGGCCATAGCTACGGGCCATCTCAGCAGAGTCCATGCGATGGCCGAAATTTCCTGCCCCACTACGGCGCCGAACACCAGATTAAGTATGAGCTCGCCGTATACCAGAACTACCAGAGAAAAGACGATGGTAAATATGGTCATCAGTATGGTTCTCACCGATCTCAGCCGGTCTCTGACGTATCCTTTCCCCAAAACTTTGCCGTCTGTAAGAGTATAGTTGGTAACTCTCATTATGGCAAATTGGGCTCTGGAGGACGACCAGAGGGCTATGACCGCCAGAAATAAGTTATTTGCCCCCGAAGGAGTATATTCCAATAGAGACAGGAGCGCATCGGCTCCCTCCATGGTAACATTTTCGTTTATCCACTTGCTCACCTCAGAAAGAGGCAGGGAAAACAGTCCCAAAAGCTGGGACATCAGTATAAATATAGGTACTATAGAAAGAAAGAGGGAAAAAGCTATCTGAGCTGCGACGCCCTGATAAAAAGGGTCCGAAAACTGATCCATCATCATGAACAGCATCTTCTTGGCCCTTATTACCGCATACTTTAACTTTCTCTTCATAGAATCACCTTTCTGACAATAGTTTTTCCAGTTTCTCAAGGGCTTTGGCCCTGTGGCTCACGGCATTCTTCTCTTCTTCTGTGAACTGAGCGAAAGTCTTATTATACCCATCGGGTACAAACAGCGGATCGTATCCAAAACCATTTTCTCCCGCTTCAGCCCCGATTATTCTTCCGCTGCATTCGCCTCTTGCCACGATAGTCTCTCCGTCCGGAAACATCAGCGTTATTACGGATACGAACTTGGCCTTTCTCTCGTCTCCCACCTGATTCTTTAGAAGCTTCAGAAGCTTTTCGTTATTCTTATGATCATCGCAGTCTTTTCCGGCAAACCTGGCCGAATATACGCCGGGGGCGCCGCCCAGGTAATCCACCATCAGGCCCGAGTCGTCGGCTATGGTGATCTGACCTGTAACTTTCATTATCTCACTGGCCTTCTTATAGGAATTTTCTTCAAAAGTCTCTCCGTCTTCTTCTATCTCGAAAGGAGGTACTCCCGCATCGTCTCTGGATACGACCTTCATTCCGAATTTATCCATGATAGCCTGAATTTCTTTTATCTTGTGAGCGTTAGATGACGCTGCTATTATAGTTTTCATATCGTCTGAATCTCTCCTGTGATTTGTTTTTGTATCTGATGCAGCTGCCCGCATCCTTCAGCCGCCAGAAGAAGAAGTTCATTTAGCTCTTCTCTGGAAAATGGTCTGTCTTCTCCCGTACCTTGTATCTCTATATATTCTCCTCTGTCGGTCATGACCACGTTCATATCCACCATAGCCTTAGAGTCTTCTGCATAGCACAGATCCAATAATTTTTCGTTCTCCACTATCCCTACGCTGACGGCAGAAACGAATCCGTTTAAGGGTATCTCTTCTATCAGTCCTTGTATCTTCATCTTCTTCATGGCCTCCGCCATGGCTACAAAGGCGCCTGTAATGGAGGCCGTCCTGGTACCTCCGTCGGCCTGGATGACGTCGCAGTCTATCCATATGGTCCTCTCCCCCAGTTTATCCATGTCTGCTACCGATCTCAAAGCTCTGCCTATGAGCCTTTGTATCTCGACGCTTCTTCCGTCAGTCTTTCCCCTGTCTCTCTTTTTTCTGGTCCCGCATGACCCGGGAAGCATGGAGTATTCGGCCGTTATCCATCCTTTGCCTGTACCTGTAAGGTGACGGGCCGTCTGTTCTTCTACCGTAGCGGTACATATAACCTTAGTGTTTCCCATCTCTATCAAAACTGAACCCTGGGGGCTCATAAGATAATTATTTGTAATTTTTACCGGTCTTATCCGGTCTCTTTCTCTTCCGTCGCTTCTCATCTTCGCATTTTATCCTTCTCTGATTTAATATATTTTAACAGACCCCGGAAAATCACCGGCTTCTTGCAACAAGCTTTACTTTGCTCCGATCTTAATATACCGTAATCGCGGCGCCCTGCGCCGCAAATCGCTGCCTCTGCTATCGCAGAAGCCACATGCTGTATTTTCTTAGCCCTTTGTGCTTATTCTACAGCATTTTGGGAAGAAAATTAGCTTAAATGACGGCACGAAGGCAAATATGCTGTAAATTCCGATTTATTATTGCGATTCTACAACCATTTCAACAAACTCTGTTGTAGAATTTACGCTTTTCTCTGTAAAATACAGCATGCGCTGATTTTCATTGCAACAAGCGCCGCAGCGGCGATTCAATGAACCCTTCCGTTCGGCAACGCCGCTATCATGATCATGGGTTCATTATACCATAAATCCATCCTTTTTTAAAGTGTTTGAAGCCCTATATCTTGTATTCATTTGGAGCCTGCGATATAATACAGTGTAAACACCATCTTTAAGGGGGTATGTCAATGAAATCAGTTATTTTAGACGGTTATACTGTAAACGCGGGAGACCTCTCGTGGGAAGCTATCGAAAGCGCAGGCAGCCTGACCGTATACGACAGAACTAAAGATTCCGAAATAACGGATCGCATAGGGGACTGCGATGTAGTCTTCACCAGCAAATGTCACATCACCAGAGAAGTCATGGACTCCTGTCCCGGCATCAAATTCATAGGTGTGATGGCCACAGGATATGACAATGTGGATATAGAGGCGGCCAAAGATAAGAATATCGCCGTATGCAACGTCCCGTCCTATTCCACGGAGAGCGTCGCCCAGCACACCTTTGCCCTTCTTCTGGAACTCTGCAACAGGGTAGGTCTGCATAACGACGCTGTGCAAGATGGCAAATGGTCGACCTCTGCGGACTTCTCTCTGGTCATCTCTCCCATGTTCCAACTGAGCGGAAAGACCATGGGAATCATCGGCTACGGGGCTATAGGCAAGCGTGTAGGCCAGATAGCAGAAGCCTTCGGCATGGAAGTCGTTCCCTACAGCAGGGATCCTGAAAGAGCGGTAAAAGCAGACGTCATATCTCTGCACTGCCCCGCAACACCGGGAAATAAAGGGTTTATCGATAAGGATTTTATTTCACAGATGAAAGACGGAGCTTATCTGATAAATACTGCCAGAGGCGCTCTGATAAATGAGCGCGACCTGGCCGACGCGGTAAAGAGCGGCAAATTGTCAGGAGCAGCAGTAGATGTGGTTTCGAGAGAACCTATAGATATGGAAAATCCTCTACTTGGCATAGAAAATCTGCTCATAACAGGCCACATGGCATGGACCTCAAAAGAGGCCCGCCAGATCGTCTGTTCCACCTGCGCCGATAATTTAAAAGCCTTCATGAACGGAGAAGAGCTGAACAGGATAGTTTAAACCTAAACTTGCCGCCCCAGGCGGAGCTCCTGTTTAAAATGAAGCGGAGCACTCACTTCCTTTGCGTATTCGTTGCATAACCAAAAAGCAGGCTGCCAGGATAGTCTCATCTCAGAACGGCAGCCTGCTTTTTTATCTCTATTCTTTTTCAAGATTTTTCTTAATCCTGTCTGCCATAGCCATAAAGCTTTTGGCGATATAGGTATCCGTCATGGATACTATCGGGACTCCTAAATTAGTTGAAACATGTATGTTCTCATCTTCCTGAATTATGCCCACTATCTTTTCCCTTATATTCTTGGTCACCTCATCGAAGGACGGAGCCTTCCCCGATTCTATGAGCCTGAGATCTATGCGGTTGACCACATAGCAGATATTATCTATGCCTTGAGCTTTAATAGTTTTCTTCACAGTCTCGGCATTGCGAAGAGAGGCGTATTCCGGAGTAACTACGATTATTCCCATATCGCAGCCGCCGGTAGCTATTATCATCCCGTCGTCTATGCCTGCCGGAGCGTCCACGATTACATAGTCGTACTTGCTTTTAAGCTTTTCACACAGAACTTTTATATGAAGAGGCGTTATCTCTCCATTTGGCTTCTGAGGAGAAGCCGCCATAAAATAGAGTCCGGGAAAAGCCTTGATCTTTACCAACGCCTGTCTTATTCTGCATACTCCCGTCAGCACATCGTTGACATCATATACTATGTTGTTCTCTATCCCCAGATACAGATCCAGATTTCTCAGTCCCGTGTCCAGGTCTATGAGAACCACTTTATGTCCCTGCCCGGCCAAAGTAGTACCTAAATTAGCGGCAAACATGGTCTTTCCCGTACCGCCTTTTCCTGATGCAATTACTATGGCCTTGCCCATGGATTCCCTCCTGCCTTCTACTGCATTTTAGTCGTAAAATCCGCTTCCTTGTACTGCCCTTCAAGATCCAGATATTTTCCTATGATCTCTCTGGCTACAGGTCCGGCGTTATACGATATACCTCCCTGAACCAACATCACCACTACGGCTATCTTCGGATCATCTGCCGGAGCCATCGTCACTACCCAAGCGAATTCATCGTAAGTCTCTTTGTATTTATCTATCTGCGACTGAGTCACCTTATTGCCGCTGGCTTCTATCAGAGCGTCGTCGACAGCGTCGTTCTCAGTAGGATACCTCTCCGGATCATCCTTCATAAGCTGCTTCATGGCGGCTTCAACGTCAGACCAGGAAACTCCTGAAACTATGGATGAGAGATGGCTCTTGACATACGCTACCTCATCGGTCGGATTTATATATCCGTCTTTTTCGGCGGTACCGGTCTTACCTGCTACCTCTACTGGAAATCTTGCAAATATGCCTGAGAGAGTACCATTCTTTACTACCCTGCGCATACCCTCGATGACCTTTTCCATGTCTTCCTTTTCTACATTTATAGTATAAGGATCGTCTTTCTCCGTCTCGCCTATGCCCTCGATACCCTTGACTATGCTTACCTGGTTTCTCACTCCGTAATTGCCTAAAGTGGCTACATAGTTAGCCATCTGAAGCGGCGTATAGGCGTTGTCTCCCTGCCCTATAGATATGTTGAACTCATCTCCCACAGTCCACTGGGCCTGATTGAAGTACGAATACTTGCATATATCCGTAACGGTCTCTACTTTATCCTCTTCTACGCTGGTCTGTTCTTTTATCCTGTTTATTATCTCGCCTCTGGACGGATTTTCCTCCGTCCAGCTGACTATAGTGTCTATGTCTTTTCTCAGAGCCTCTTCATCTTCTGTCACCGACGCCGGCCAGTAGTTGACGGCAGTGCTGTAAAGATACGACCACAGCGAATCCTTGGTTCCTTCCATCTTTCGCTCAGCAGACGCCAGAGGAGTCGTAGTCTCGTCCAGTTCTATTCCCGTCTCCTGTCCAAGTCCGAACTCCTGGGCTACTTCCATGATCTTCTCGATGCTTATTTCCTCGTCATATCCCAGCGAAGCTCCGGTTCCCCAGTCTTTTCCGGTGGCTATGCAGTAGAAATAATAGTTGCACGAATTCTGGATACCGGTGGCCATATCCTGCCATCCGTGAGTACCTCTGTAACTGTTCCACGCGCTGCAGCCCCATGTTCTGTCTCCGACTGTTATGTGCCCTGTATCTCTGATAGATTTATTTGGATCCAGTCCGCACTGCAGCGCCGCTACAGCCGTAACTGGCTTAAAGGTAGAACCCGGCTGTACAGAAGCCTTAGTGGCGACATTATACAAAGGAGTGGGCGCCAGAAGATCTCTCGGATTGGTGCTCTGTACCGAAGCCCAGTCTTCTGTGGTTATTCCCTCTGCAAAAATATTGGGATCGTAATCCGGATAACTGGCCATGGCCAGCACATCTCCCGTCTCAACATCTATCGCTACGGCAGCGCCCGACCCGCAGTTGGCAAACTTGCTCATTCTTGTGCTTCCGTATTCGCCTCTGAAAGTGCTGCCTGTCTGTACTGCCTGTATGGCCTGCGCAAGGGCCGACTCTGCCGTCTTCTGAAGCTCCAGATCTACGGTCAGATACACGTTTTTCCCTGCCACAGGGTCGGTTTCGCTTATAGTGCTTATATAATCTCCGCTACTGTTGACCCTGACAGATTTAACTCCGTCGACGCCTTTCAGATAAGATTCCATGGACGCTTCTATTCCGTCCTTTCCTATGAGGTCTTTCGCATTATACCCTTTTTCGGTGACGTATTCCTCATACTGGTAATCGGAAATGCTTCCCATATATCCTATAACATGAGAGAGGGTATTTCCATTAGGATAGTACCTGACAGTCTCTGATCCTATCTCCACGCCTTTCATCTCTGAGGACATCTCCTCTACATAGACTACAGTATCGTTGGATACGTCTTTAGCTATGGTGCTGGAAAGGTATTTATTGTATCCGAGGGTCTTTATTTCGTCTCTTATCCGGAATATCTTTCTGGCCTCATCGTCGGAAAGATCGCCGCTGATCTTATACTTTTCTCTCAGCTGAGCAAAGGCTTCCTGGGCGCTCAGATCTGTATCCAGTTCATATTTCTCCAGAAATTCTTCTTTCTCCGAATCGTAAGTGTAAGTCATGCTCCTTATATTTATAGGAGGATACACGCCGTAAGTAGTCTGCAGTTCCTCGGCTGCTTCGTACCGGTCTACATGAGGATCTATCTCATATTGGTTCCTTAAAGCGTTAAATGCCTGCTCTGCTGTCATATCCTGAGAAAAGCTCTGTTTAGCGAGCCACTGTGCTTTCTCGTCATCGTAAGAATATCTGTACTCTCCTGCCTCGATCACTATCGGAAAGTTGTCTACATATTCGTCACCGTTGGCTTCCAGTATATTCACCAGATTATAGCTGGTAGTGTTTATCTCTTCAGTTGAGAGCCCGCTGACGTTAAAAGTCACGGTAAATATCTGCCTGTTGGTGGCTATTTCCCTGCCGTATCGATCCAGTATCTTTCCCCTCGGGGCCTCGGTAGTTATCTCCTTAGTATTCTGGCTGTCGGCAGAAGCGTTCCATGAATCATGCTGAATCACCGTCAGCACAAAAAGCCTTATACATAAAATCAGTACAAGGACTATTACTAAAGTCAATATTTGATAGAATCTTGAATTGAGTAATCTCTTGTTCATCTAAAATACCTGTCTTTGTGATATCTCACTACCTTTTTTATCATGAATACATAGAGCAACGTTATCACCGCCAGAGAATACAATATGACCCATATGGCGTGTGAAAAAGCGTACCCTATGCCAAAAGCCGTTCCCGCTATCTTATACAATCCCCAATTTATCAGATAATAAGCAAAGAACGATATGACCGATACTGTCCACATACTTATTATATTTTCTATGTTGGCATATTCTCTGAGCACCAGCACCAGCACCGCCACCAATAGGAGCGCTATAGGCGTAGGCCCGATCACATAGCTGTAGCATGCGTCATATATCAATCCAAAGACAGCGCCGTAAACTAAACCGTACATGTCCTTTTCGTACAAAAACGAAAAGATCACTACCAGGCACAGCAGCAGATTGGGCGTATAACCTCCTATATTTACCATGTTGAGCAGTGAGTTCTGCGTAAAAAAGGCAATCAGAAAGAATATCCCCGCTTTCCAGTATCTCATATTATTACCGCCACTTTCCTCAGGCTTTCAAAGCTGACGGCAGGTTCCACGGTGATCTCTCTCATGAGCTTATCGCTGTTATATTTTACGGATTTTACACTTCCTATCTCTATGCCCTCAGGATAGCTGCCCATGCCTGAGCTTATCAGTATGTCTCCCTCGGCCACCGTAGAATTATCGTCCAGCATATATCCGGACAATAAGCCGCTTGAATTTCCGGATACTATTCCAAGCTGGTTTCCGTCTCTGGCCAGTTTGAAGCTCAGCTTATCTACGTCCGATACGGCCGGCCTCACCTTGGCCCATCCATCACCTGCGTCTATGACCGTTCCCACCAGACCTGCGCCGTTTATCACTACGCTGCCCGATGCGATTCCTGACTCAGTTCCTCTGTCTATCGTAAAGATACCGGTCCAGTTAGATCCGTCCTTGAGCTTTACGTCAGCTGTCACAACATTGAATACCTGAGAAGTATAATCGTAATTGAGTATACCCGCCAGTTCCTGAAGCTGCGCAAGCTGTCCCTCTTCCAGTCTGGCCTGAGCCAGCTCTCTCTCAAGAGAGGCGATTTCCTCTTCCAATTCGTCTATCTTATCCTGTTTGCTTGCCCCTGAAAAGATACCGCCTACTCCGTCTCTGACGCTGCTTCCCACAGACGAAAAGAAACCTGAAACTTTTGTCACGCCGTTGTTGACAAAGGCCGCAAAAGAATTATCCCCCACTCCGGTAACCACCGACAACACAAATATAAGTGCCAACACGACCAGCAGCGATACCAGACTCGCTATCAATTTGTGTTCTCTAATCCATCTCATATCTTAACTCTCTGTTCCTCTTCTCTTGGATTTTCTCGTATATACTTTAAGCTTCTCCACGTCTTCGAGGCCTTTTCCCGTGCCCAAAGCCACTGCCTCGAAAGCGTTCTCGGCTATGGCAACGTCCATATCCGTCTTTTTCTTTATAAGTTTATCGAGATTATATATCTTAGCTCCTCCGCCCGAAAGCATCATTCCGTTTTCTGCGATGTCAGCGGCGATCTCCGGCGGAGCTTTTTCTATAGTAGCTTTAACTGCGTCTACCACTATATCCATTGACTCCTGCAGAGCTATCATCATATCTTTATTGGTTATCTCGAGAGTCTTTGGAAGTCCCGAGATGATATCTCTGCCTCTGGCGTTCGTGGTCTTAATAATTTCATTTCCAAATTCGTCCTCATCCATACATGCGCAACCCAAATTGATTTTAAGTTCTTCGGCCGTCTTATCGCCTATGAGGAGTGCGTGGCGCTTTCTTATATATTGAACTATGGCTTCGTTAAACTTGTCGCCTGCATGTCTTATGGAAGTGCTGGCTACCACGCCGCCCAGGGCTATGATGGCCACGTCTGTAGTTCCTCCGCCTATATCCGCTATCATGCAGCCTGTGGTTCCGTCCACAGGAAGTCCCGCTCCTATGGCTGCGGCCATAGGCTCTTCAAGAATATATACTTCGCTGGCGCCCATCTGTCTCACTACTTCTTCTACGGCTCTCTTCTCAACTTCCGTAACGCCTGTAGGGACTCCCACCGCCACGCGGTAATTTCTTATTTTTTTCTGTTCCATGGCTCTTTCTATAAAAGTCTTGAGCATATCTGCCGTCTTATCGAAGTCGGAAATGACTCCGTCCTGAAGCGGCCTCACTACGGAGATGTTTCTCGGCGCCTTGCCCAGCATAGCCTTGGCGTCCGCTCCCACTGCAAGGATCTTGGACGTATCTGAATCCACCGCTATCACTGAAGGCTCATTTAATACTATGCCGCTGTCCTTTACGTAGATCAATGTATTAGCTGTTCCCAAATCGATACCCATATCTTTTGCTTTAAAAAAACTACACATATTTTTACACCTCAATCTTAGATTTTTCCCATGGCCCTAAGGCTCATATATCGTCCGTCTCCTATGATCAAATGATCTACTACTCTGATTCCGAGAAGTTTTCCACATTCTCTGAGCCTTGCAGTAGTGGCCACATCCTCTCCGCTGGGCATAGGATCGCCGCTGGGATGGTTATGTACGAACACTATTGCCGCTGCGCTCTTTCTTACTGCCTGGCTGAACACCTCTCTGGGATGCACGATAGTGCTGTTAAGTTCCCCTATGGAAACGGTCTCTACTGATATGACTCCCCCTTTGGAGTCGAGAAGTACTGCTTTGAACATTTCCTTCTTGAGCCGTCTCATCTCTTCCATGAACAGCTCTGCAACATCTTCATCGTCTTGAATTTTCATTCCTTTTTGAACAGGTTTTAAAGCTATGCGCTTTCCTAATTCTACTGCTGCCATTATCCTGGCGGCCTTTGAGCCTCCTATTCCCTTTACGGTCATCAGCTCTTCCGGCGAGCTTTCTCTGAGATAGCCTATGCCCGATTCGTCCTTTGCCAGAACCTCCTCCGCCAAATCGACGGCGGATTTTTCTCTGGTGCCGGAATTTATCAGAATGGCTATCAGTTCTCCGTTGGTCAGACTCTCAACGCCTAAAGAAAGGCATTTCTCCATAGGACGTTCATACTGGGGCAATGATTTGATCTTCATCTTAACTCCTTTTTAAAAATTTTCCAAAAAATGCAAAATGAAAACCCCGGATATGCCGCCCTAAAGTTTTTCTCCGGCTTTGAGCTTATTATCGGCTAAAATTATACCATTTTATCTAATAAAGTACAAGTGTCATGCTCGTAATAATTTGTGAAGTTTTCGGTCATAATAGATCTGTGAACTTAATCAAGCAAGGAGGAAAATATAATGGGATGTAAGAAAAATCAGACTATAAGATGTACTGTAGATCAGTGCAAGCATCACGAAAAAACAGAGAATTTCTGTGCTTTGGATTCTATCACTGTGGGTACTCACGAAGCCAACCCTACGATGGATCAGTGCACAGACTGTTTGTCGTTTGAAAAATAGCCTAAGTATAAAGGCTCCGCTGTACAAGCGCGCAGGATCTTGTGTAGAGGAGCCTGCCCAAAAGGGCAGGCTCCTCTCATACTTTTACTTTGGAAAACTCCGGTCTCGGTCGTGGCTCGTATTCAGCTCGTCTGAAGCTATTCCTGTACATACATCTGCAGCATCGGCTTACTGCGAAGCTTTGATGTAGCTGATCCGAAACATTTAAGAGTATGAAGCACTTTTCGGGCCATCTTTACCGATTTTTTCGATAATTGTCCCGTAAAAAGCTTTAATTTTTGCTTTACCGGGAACACGCCGTCAAAATTTCCCGTAAACATCCTGATTCTAAAAAGTACGAGACCTTCGTTTTAAAGGCCATCATCCTGAAGCGTATAAAACCATCCGGCAGAATTAGACAATCTCTTTCAAATAGGTACTTGCACTTTTTGACGTTGCCAAGCACCGGACATCTTTCGCCCGCATATAGTTTAAATCTATAGAGGGGGTTTACATAAATGAGCACTTCTTTTCCAAATCCACTAACAGAGAAAGAAGAACAGCATTACGTAAAATTACTTGAGCAAAATGATCCCAAGGCACGCGCCGTACTAATAGAGCGAAATCTCAGGCTGGTGGCTCACATAGCTAAAAAATACGTAGGTCCGGGAAACAGCCAGGACGATATGATCTCCATAGGAACTATAGGTCTGATAAAAGCTGTCAATACATATTCAGGAAAAAAATCAACGAGGCTTGCCACATATGCCGCAAAATGTATCGAAAACGAGATCCTTATGAGCATAAGAGCTTCCAAACGCATAAAGCAGGAAATTTCCCTCAGCCTGCCTATAGGCGTAGATAAGGACGGAAATGAGATAAGCTTTAACGATATATTAGACACAGATACTGATGAAATAGTTGACTCTATCGATCTGAAAATACAAGTGGGAAACCTGAGAAACGCACTCAAGGAAGCGCTTACAGAGCGGGAACAGACCGTCATAATATCCCGATACGGTCTTGACGGCAGCGAGCCCAGGCCGCAGCGAGAAATTGCAAAGGCCCTGAATATAAGCCGTTCCTATGTTTCACGCATAGAGAAAAAGGCTCTCGATAAGCTGCGCGAATATCTCCGCGACTACGTGGAAGAAGGAGTTTGAGAGCATTATGAACCTCCGGCAGAGGACAGTCCCCGGCTCTACTTCAAGCGGGCTGTCTCCTGCAGGAATTCTGTTATCTCTTTAAAGACAGGCATCGCAGTGGCCGACCCGGATGCGCCGTCCTCCGCAAGAACTGTTATGACGTAAGTCTTATCCTCAATGCGGCAGTAACCGGTAAACCAGCAGTTCTTGACAGGCAGCCCATCTTTTTCTGCTTCTGCCGTGCCTGTCTTTCCCCATACGGGTATGTCCCAGCCTATTGAACCGGTTCCTTCTGTCATGACATCTGCCAGCATCATCTCTATGGAAGCGGCTGTCTCCGGTGTTACGACCTGTTCGGCATCAGCCTCTTTTTTCTCTTTCTTCGTATCTTCCTCATCTAAAAATATAGTTGGACGAACGAGCTTTCCTCCTCCGGCTATGATAGAAGTCATCTGATTTATCTGCAGAGGGGTGGTGAGAATATCTCCCTGCCCTATGGACAAGTTAGACACATCCCAAGGTCCGACCTGATCTTCACTAGGTATATTTCCTCCAGTCTCCGAAGGAAAATCGTCTAAGACAGTCTGTCCGAATCCCATCTTCTCGGCCTGCGCGGCTATTGTCCCGCTTTCGATCATTTCTCCAAGCTGAGCAAAATAGCAGTTGCAGGAGCATGCCATAGCCTGAGACATATTAAGGCTCCCGTGTCCTCCCTCCGGGGCGTTGGAACACCCCAGCGTTACTCCTTCCACGGTAACTTCTCCCTTGCACTCAAACACCTGATCGCTGCCGCATACGTTATTTTCCAGAGCCGCAGCGGCAGTCACTATCTTAAAGACCGATCCCGGGGCGTAAGCCGCCTGACTCACCTTATTTATAAGGCAATCTCCGTCCTCGAGGTAACTTGCGATATCGTTGGGATCAAAAGTAGGCGAGGAAGCCCAAGCCAGTATCTCTCCCGTCTGGCAATCTGTTATAAGAGCTGCGCCGGATTTCGTATGAGATTCTAAAGCTTTCTCGCATACATACTGCAGTCTCCTGTCTATAGTCGTCACCACGCATCTTTCATCCATATTAGAAGTTCGGCTTCTGAGATCGTCCTCTTTCCCATATCCTTCTACCTCTTCCACAGACGGAGCGATCCCTCTCAGAAGGCTGCCTGCGGCATCGGCCCATATAGTAAGCCTGCTGCCTGCCGCAGCAAGTCTATCCTGACACATGAGTTCTATGCCCGAAACTCCTACCTTCTCATCCTCATTGAGATACCCAATCAGATGGCAGGCCAGCTGATCGTCCGAATATCTGGACGAAGTCTGAAAGACATATGCACCGTAATCTTTTTTAAGTATATCGTTTATATCCCTGTCAAAAGATTCTGTCCTGTAGACCAGATATGCAGAAGTCTTCTTGGCTATCTGCTGACCGTCTATGTCCTCAGTCAGGCTCTTTAGACGGCCGTCCTTAAGTTTTCTTGAGATTATATAATAATATTCTTTTACTCCTCCGGTGAGAGGCATAGAATTCCTATCCAAGATCACTCCTCTTGTATCGAGGCCTTCTACGGTTATTTCATATTGAGATACTGCCGCCGCTGTAAACTCATCATGGCAGAATATCTGTATATATGCCAGCCTTGCCGCCAGCAATACCGCCATAACTGCGAAGAACACTGCAAATCCTTTCACTCGTTTTTTGTTGATATGTTCCATAAAAAAACCTCCGAAGGGTAGTTTTCCCATCGGAGGCCCGTATTATGCCTTTTCAGAATTTTAAATCGAAACATATAGCTTTTCAGGGTTTTAACGGGAGATTTTCGCCGTTTTTTAAAACCTGGTCGCAGATATGTTTTACTGCCTCTTCTACAGTCATGTGAGTGGTGTCTAAAAGCTCGGCGTCGGGAGCTTTTTTCATCGGGCTTGCAGCTCTCGTGGAGTCGTTTAAGTCTCTCTGTCGTATCTGGGTCAGGACTTCTTCGTAACTTATTTTCTGGCCCTTGTCTATCAGTTCTTTATAACGCCTCTTGGCTCTCTCCTCAGGTTCGGCTGTTATAAAGTATTTGTACTTGGCATTGGGAAAGACTACCTCGCATATATCCCGTCCATCCATTATGACGCTCTTGCTTTCTCCCATTTTCTGCTGAACGTCCACCATCTTTTCTCTTACTATCGGAAAAGCGGAACAGCCCGAGGCAGCCATAGACACTTCCTGCGTTCTGATCAGCCGGCTGACTATCTCTCCGTCAAGTATTATATCTCCGTCTCTGAAATCTATAGATGTCTCATCGAGAAGTTTTCTAAGCTTTGGCCCGTCTTTCATCTCCATCCCCAGGCGAAGCATCTTCAGTCCCAGGGCTCTGTACATAGCCCCCGTGTCTATATATTCTATATTCAATTCTTTGGCGACAGCCTTGGCGACTGTAGATTTACCTGCGCCGCCCGGCCCGTCCACTGCGATTTGAAAAATTCGATCCATTATGTTTCTCCGATCTGATTGTGATCATTTCTTCTTAGTCTTTTTGCTCCGTCCTTTTTCCGGCGGAGGCGGAGCAGGACCTATGAGCTTTTCTATCTCCTTTACAAAAGTGCTGACATCGGTGAACTGTCTGTATACGGAAGCAAACCTGACATATGCCACCTCATCTATATCTTTCAGCTGAGTCATTATCAGTTCGCCTATATCATAGCTTTCGACCTCTTTTTCCATGGAATTGCTTATGACTCTCTCTATCTCGTCAACTATGCCTTCCATCTGAGCCATAGAAACAGGACGCTTCTCACATGCTTTTATTATGCCGTTGAGAATCTTAGATCTGTCAAAAGCTTCTCTCCTGCCGTCTTTCTTTACCACCATCAGGATAGTTTCCTCCACCTTTTCATAGGTGGTAAATCTGCGGCCGCAGTTGTCGCAGCCTCTCCTTCTTCTTATGGCATGTCCTTCTTCCGTAGGTCTTGAATCTATTACTTTAGTATCTGGTCTGTTGCAATACGGACACTTCATAGATATCCTCCTTCTGCAATGATTGTTATGATTATACCTGCATCTCGGCTTTTACCCCTGAGGTTCAAAAACCATCCATATCTACGAGTATGACATCGTCTCCCACAGTTCTCACCCGCTCCCATTTTATGACTGTATCTCCCTCTCCCTTGGAAAACAGTCCCATGAAACCGCGGCTTCCCGGTATAACAATTCCGTCTATGACGCCCTTGTCCAAGTCGACTTCAATGTCATATACGAATCCCAGGCTTCTGCCGTCGCCGATATTTATAACTTCTTTATTCTTTAGCTTGTCTGTACTTATCATCCTTTGTACCTCCCGTTTAGAAAAGTATATTCTCACAGGATGATAAATATTCCGGGCATATTATTCTTCGCTTTCAGAAGATCCGTCGTCAGAGCTTTCTTCAACTCCGGTTAATCTGTCGTAGATCTTATCAAGTTCTTTAGTCAGAAGCAGGTCTCTGTCAAGCTTATAAGTCTCCGCATACTTTTTCAGGGACATGCCGGTATACTCTTTAAAAGCCTTCTCATCTTCGAAGTTAGACGAGGCCAGCATATTCTCCAGATACTGATCGTACTCCTCGTCGGTGACGGACAGATCTTCTTTTTCAGCTATGGCGTAAATTATCATCTCCTGTTTTACCAGTTCCTTGGCATAGAGATCTATCTGCTCGTCATACTCTTCCTGATCAACCCCGAGAGTGTCTTTCATATATTCTTCCCATTCTTTGCCGCTGTTTTCGGCAAGCTGTTCGTAGCTCTTATTCAGTTCTTTTACCTGCTCTTTGACTTCTTTTTCCGGATATTTGGCTACTTCAGTTTCGCTGACTATCTGCGAATATAGCTCTGACTTAATCTCATACAGCTGCTCATCGTACTCGCTCTGTTCAAGCTCCCCGGCTACTGCCGCCCTATATTCTTCTACAGTCTCGTAATCACTGTTTTCCTTGACAAAGTCCTCATCGAATTCCGGCATCGTAGATACATTCTTGCTGAGCACCGTGACTTTAAAAGTCACATCTTTTCCGGAGAGTTCCTCATTGGCCGTATAAGGGTCAGGGAACGTCAGATCTAGAGTAACTTCCTCTCCGATAGCAGCTCCGTAGAGTCCTTCTTCAAATCCGTCTATCATGCTTCCCGATCCCAAAGTGAGATTATAACTGTCGGAACTCATGCCGTCTACTGATGTGCCGTCCGCCAGAGTTCCTTCAAACTTTATCGTTACCGCATCTCCTTCTGCCACAGCTCCCTCGGTCACTTTCTCAGTAGTGGCTGCTTTCTCAAGCCTGGACTGTATTTCCTTTTCTATATCGTCATCGGTGATAGCCACCTCCGGCTTTGAAGTTTCAAAGGAATTATAGTCGGGCAGTGTGATGTACTCTGAAAGATCATATTTGCTGTAAGGTTTTGAATTTCCGCATCCGGCCAGCGCAAGGCAGGCTCCTGTACACATCGTAAGAATAACTAATGTTGATATGAATTTTTTCATTGTCGTTTCCCCTTTTTATATATTATTTAACAGACGCCGAAAACCCTGCCCCTATAGGCGGCGGTGCCCTTTCAAAGTTTTGGCGACGATTGTTGTTCTTCTGCCAAAACCTCGAGGAGCGAAAGGCTCCCGGCGTTTGCTGCAATACTTTGTTCAATCGGCCTTACGGCCTTGCCGCCGGCGTTGCTCTTGCGGAGCAGAAAGGCAATGCAGGTCTTCCGGCATACTGCAAACTTAAGTACTTTCGCTTATCCTAAGCTGCTTCTGTGCTTTTTTCTTCTTCTTGTTCTTGCTGCTTACCACCACATAGACCAGCATCAAAATAGTGGCTATATAAGGAAGCGTGGACGTCAAATCCGACGGTATTCCTATGCTCTGGAGCCTGAGACCCAGGGCGTCTAAGAATCCGAACAAAAGCGCCGCAAGAAAGACTTTAGGCGGATTTGCCATGCCGAATATCACACAGGCAAAAGCTATGAATCCGCGGCTGTTGCTCATTCCCTCAGTGAACATGGTCAGATAGCCCAGCGAAAGGTGCGCTCCCGCAAAACCGCAGAAGATTCCGCACAATATGCTGGCCAGAAACTTCATTTTCTGCGGACTAACGCCTGCAGTCTCAAGAGACTCCGGATGCTCGCCGGCCGCTCTCATCCAGAATCCGTAGGGAGTCCTGTAGAGGAAGAGCCACGCCAGCAGCACTAAAATCCACGTTATGTATACGAATATAGAATTATCATTGAGCAGCGGCCCAATGAGCGGTATCCCATCGAGAAAATCTATGTGTACCGTCGGAAGGGCGACTATTCCCACGTTTGAGAAAGTGCCTTTTACCCCGAAGATCGAACGGAGCAGGTAGACAGTCAGGCCGCCTGCAAAGGTATTGAGGGCCATTCCTATTATGAATTCATCGCTTCTGAGCTTTACTACAAACAGGGCGAAAAAGAGTCCTATGAGTATGCCGCACAGCACCGCAAAGAGTACTCCCATAGCTGCGCTGCTCATGGTAAAGCTGAAAGCTACCGCCACAAATGCGCCGATAAGTATCATACCGTCCATACCGATATTCATTATTCCGGCCTGTTCAGTCATCAACCCGCCCATAGCCGCCAATATGACCGGCGTGGCAGTCCTCAGGGTATTCTGAAAAAGTCCTATATTGAAGACTTCTAAGAAGCTGTCCATCAGCGGGCCTCCTTTCTCAGTTTCTCTCTGACTTTTCGCTGAGAGGTTCTGTTTGTCAATATCTTCGTAATGCCGCTTTCGGCAGCCATCAAAAATATGATGACGGCGAATATGATATCAGATATCTCTCCCGAAACGCCGGTGGAAAATTCCATGGCTCCGGCTCCTATATCTATAACCGCAAAGAAAAAGCTCATTATTATGATGCCTACAGGGCTGTAATTCATGATCATAGCCACCAGCATGCCGTCATAATAAAACTCGTTGCTTATGGTATCCTGAAATCTGAACTGATATCCGTATACTTCGAACATTCCCACCAGGCCGCATATGGCTCCCGAGGCTATCATGGACCATATCATGATCTTTTCCCTGGGCAGACCTGAAAAATATGAGAATCTCTCATTTTCTCCCGTCACCTTCATCTCGAGGCCTATGCTGGTCTTCTGACACAGATACCAGCATAGGAACGCTATGGCGGCGCTGTATATTATGGCAGTGCTGAGATTTGATCTGGGAATTATCTGAGCAAATCTGAAGGCTTCCGGTATTGCGTCAGTGCCTCCCAGTACGCCGTGGTCGTCTGTGGCCAGAGGTCCGCTGCTGTTTATCAGATAAGTGCAGACATATATGGCGACTGAATTGAGCATTATAGTTGTTATGACTTCGCTGACCTTTAACTTCACTTTCAGTACTGCAGGTATCCATGCGTATATACCGCCTGCTGCGGCGGCCGAAAGAAAAGCTAAAGGCACCGCTATTAACGGTGAGGCTCCCTGCAGTCCTATGCCTGTCATAGTAGCCGCCAGTCCTCCCAGAAACAGCTGACCTTCTCCTCCTACGTTAAAGAGCCCCGCTTTAGCCGATACTGTCATCGCAAGCCCTGTCAGGCAGAGAGTGAGCATCTTCGCCAGAGTATTTCCGAATACACGAGACGATCCGAAAACGCCTTTAAGCATGGCTCCGTATCCTTCGAGGGGACTGAATCCCGTCACCGCCATGAGTATGCCGCCTATGATGAGGGCAGCCGTTATGCTGAGAAACAATGAGGTCAGATACATCTTGTTCTTTTGAAGTGAAGCGATCACTTTACTCATTTCTGTCACCTCCAGTCTCTCTGCTCTCCCGTGTCTTTCTTCTGTCACCGGTCATATAATAACTGATGTCCATCTTATCTATCTGATCAGGTTTGAATTCCCCTGTGACCCTGCCTTCGTACAGAGTGACGATCCTGTCCGAAAGCCTGAAGACTTCATCCAGATCTGCGCTTATGAGAAGTATAGCGCACCCGTCGTTTCTCTTTTCAATTATCTGTCTATGTATGAATTCTATGGCGCCTATGTCCACTCCTCTGGTGGGCTGGGAAATTATGAGCACCGGTGTATCCAGGGAAAACTCTCTGGCCACTACCACCTTCTGCATATTTCCGCCGGAAAGCGATCCCACTTCCGTATCTATTCCGGCTCCTCTGATGTCGAATTTCTTGAATAGCTCCTGAGCGTATCTATTGACGCTTGCGCGCCTGAGATGTATCCCTGCTGCGGAGAATTCTTTTCTCCGTTCCTTGCCTATTATCATGTTCTCTGCTATAGAGGACGGCATGGCTGCTCCGGTAGCTATCCTGTCCTCCGGAATATGCGCAAGGCCCAGTTTCCGCACTTCTCTGGGACCTTTTCCGGCCGCAGAGACTCCTCCTATGAAAAAGTTTCCCTTCTCCACAGGTCTCATTCCCGTCAAAGCTTCTGCCAGCTCGCTCTGTCCGTTTCCCTCGATAGCTGCAATGCCCAGTATCTCGCCCGCTCTGACTTTCAGGCTGATGCCGTTTACGGCCATCAGTCCCCTGTTATCTGCCACATACAGATCATCGGCTTCTATAAACACGTCTCCAGGGCTTCCCGTCTTTTCTATATTGTCAAACAAGACTTCTCTGCCTACCATCATGGAGGCCAGCATTTTCTCGTTTACATTCTCGGTTTCTTCTACTCCCACCAGCTTGCCGCGCCGCATTACTCCTACTCTGTCGGAGATGGACATGACTTCGTATAGCTTGTGAGTTATGATTATGACAGTCATATTTTTTTCTCTGACTATCCTTCTTATTACGGCAAACAATTCTTCTGTCTCCTGCGGAGTCAGAACTGCCGTAGGTTCATCCAATATGAGTATATCTGCTCCTCTGTAAAGCGTCTTGAGTATCTCCACTCTCTGCTGCAGGCCTACGCTGATCTCGCCCACTACGGCTTTGGGGTCTACAACGAGCCCGTAATCTTCCGAAAGTTCTCTGACCTCTCTGTCAGCCTTTTTAAGGTCATATATGAACTTCATCTTCTTAGGTTCTCTGCTCAGTACGATGTTCTGGGCCACGGTAAAAGATGGTACCAGCATAAAATGCTGATGGACCATTCCCACACCCTTTTCTATAGCCTCCATAGGCTTAAATTTCTCTATCTTCTCGCCTTTTACGTATATATTTCCGTCCGTAGGCCTGTGAAGGCCATACAGTATGTTCATCAGCGTGCTCTTTCCCGCGCCGTTTTCTCCCACGAGGGCGAAGACCTCTCCCCTCTTTATCTCCAAAGAGACGCTGTCATTTGCCAGCACGCCCGGAAACTGCATAGATATGTTTTCGAATTTAACTATAGTATCCTGCAAATCTTTTACCTCTTATAAAAAACGGCGTAGCGCATTTAACGCTACGCCTCATGTGCGGATTTATTTATTTTCTATTTGTTTGCGGTGTTATTTTCTTGCTGTTGAAACTGTGATCTCACCTGCGACTATCTTATTTTGAATATCATCTGTGGCCTTTTTGAGATCATCGCTGACCTGCTGAGTAGAATTCTCATCTCCGTAGGCCATAGATACATAACCCGTAGCCATATCGGCAGTCCATATTCTTCCGCCGTCCCAAGTATCATCTTCTATCAGAGCTTTCACCGTATCATATACTGAAGTTCCTACTTCTTTCTTCATGGAACAGATTATCTGCTCATCGTATTCAGGAGCCGAAAGTTTCTGATCCTGATCTACTCCTATGACATAGAAGCCTTTTTCTTTAGCTGCCGCAAACACTCCGTTGCCCGTGTTTCCCGCAACGGCAAAGACTACGTCTGCACCCTGACTGTTTAGGGCCAGCGCACATTCTTTTCCTTTTGCAGGATCCTCATAAGTATTGGCATAATTGGTAACGACTTTGATATCAGGGTTCGCATACTGCGCTCCTTCTTTATATCCGATCAGAAAGTCATTTATAGTATCGTTATCTTCTCCTCCTACTGCGCCCACAACGCCTGTCTCCGACATGCTGGCAGCTATATAACCTGCCAGGAAGGAGCCTTCATTCTGTGCGTACAAGATGCAGAGAACATTAGGGAGGTCTTCGATCCCCTCAGCCGGGTTGTCCACCCAAATAAACTTAGTATCAGGGTATTCTTTGGCGACATCAGAGATTTCGTAGAATTCCCAGCCTACAGGAACCACGACATCGGATTCTTCAGCAGCCTCCATCATGCGCTGCTTGAAGTTCTCCTGCTGACATTCTATCGTCTTTACGGTAACTCCGTAGTCCTCTTTCAGTTTGTCTGCACCTTCTTTAGCCGAGTCGTTGAACGACTTGTCCCCGAACGCAGAAGATACTACTACACAAACTGTAAGTCCCTCACCTTCGCCATCTGACTTATCTGAACAGCCGGCTAATGAAAATGCCGACAATATCAGCGTCAGGACGAGTAAAAGTGAAACAATCTTCTTCATTTTTTCCTCCGTTTTCCGTACTAGAAAATAAATTAATACGTTCCAATTTTAGCATTTTCGGCCATTAAAATCAAGTCTTCGTACGATTATGTTATGTGTTTTTTATGTGTTCTGCCGGCTGTATCTGCCTCAGCAGGCGTTTTGACTGCTTCTTCTGCAAGAAAAAAACACCGGAAAAACCGGTGTTTTAAGATGTATAGATTATAACCAAAGCAAGAGCGCTGCCGAAGGCGATGCCCGCTTCCCCGCAAAATCAAGCTATTTGCTCGACTCCTCTACTGCGACTGCCACCGCTACCGTAGCTCCTACCATAGGGTTATTGCCCATTCCCACGAAGCCCATCATCGCCACATGAGCCGGCACTGATGACGACCCTGCAAACTGAGCGTCAGAATGCATTCTTCCCATAGTATCGGTCATGCCGTAAGAAGCAGGTCCCGCAGCCATATTGTCGGGATGAAGCGTCCTTCCCGTGCCGCCTCCGGAGGCGACGGAGAAGTATCTTTTTCCCTGTTCTATGCACTCCTTCTTATAGGTTCCGGCTACCGGATGCTGAAATCTCGTAGGATTGGTAGAATTTCCGGTGATGGAAACATCCACCTTTTCAAGATGCATCACGGCCACGCCTTCTCTGACGTCGTCTGCCCCATAGCAGCGTACTTCTGAGCGTTCACCTTTGGAATAAGGAATCTCTCTTACCACTTTTACCTCGCCGGAAGAATAGTCGAACTGCGTCTGCACGTAAGTAAATCCGTTTATTCTGGAAATTATCTGAGCTGCGTCTTTTCCCAGTCCGTTGAGGATTACTCTGAGAGGTTTTCTGCGGACTTTATTGGCCGATTTGGCGATTCCTATGGCTCCTTCAGCTGCTGCGAAAGATTCATGGCCCGCCAGAAATGCGAAGCACTCCGTCTCTTCTCTGAGGAGCATAGCCGCCAGATTTCCGTGTCCCAGACCTACTCTTCTGTCCTCGGCTACAGAACCTGCAAGGCAAAATGCCTGTAGTCCCTCGCCTATGGCTTCCGCCGCGTCGGCAGCTTTATCACAGCCTTTCTTTAAGGCTATGGCGGCGCCGGCCGTATATGCCCAGCAAGCGTCTTCAAAGCATATTGGCTGAATACCCTTCACTATTTCATAAGGATCAAATCCGGCCTCTCTGCATATAGCCGCCGCTTCTGAGAGGTCCTTAATGGAATATTTCTCAAGGGCAGCCTGGATCTTATGGATTTTTCTGTCGTAATTTTCAAATGTGATCATCCCTGTCCCTCCTATTCCTTTCTCGGATCTATGGTCTTGACTGCTTCATCAAACCTTCCGTAAGTGCCGCCGGCCTTTTCCATGGCCTTTTGAACATCGTCCCCGGCTTTGATGGCGTCCATGAGCTTACCCATGTTGACGTATTTATATCCTATGATGTTGTCCTCCTCATCAAGGCCTATCTCCATTATGTAGCCTTCAGCCAGCTCCAGATATCTTGGCCCTTTGGCCTTGGTAGAATATATGGTTCCCACCTGGCTCCTGGTTCCTTTTCCCAGGTCTTCAAGACCGGCGCCTACAGCAAGTCCGCCCTCCGAAAAAGCCGATTGGCTTCGTCCATATGCTATCTGCAGGAAGAGTTCTCTCATAGCTGTATTTATGGCGTCGCATACCAGATCGGTGTTCAATGCTTCAAGGAGAGTCTTTCCTACCAGTATTTCTCCGGCCATGGCTGCCGAATGAGTCATGCCTGAGCATCCCAGCGTCTCCACCAGGGCTTCTTCTATGATCCCGTCTTTGACGTTTAAAGTAAGCTTGCATGCTCCCTGCTGAGGTGCGCACCAACCTACTCCGTGAGTAAGTCCGGATATGTCCGAAACTTCTTTCACCTGTACCCATTTGCCCTCCTGAGGAATTGGGCTGGGACCGTGATAAGCGCCTTTATGAACGGGACACATATTTTCTACTTCTTTTGTGTATATCATCTTGTCCTCCTAAAAAATCCAACGCAGCTCAATATATCTGCTCATTATATTTAAGCACAAAGGAGGTGATATTTCAAGTAAAAAGCGGATGCAGCAAACTGCATCCGCTTCTGATGATATCTCTTGTCCTCATATATTATCTTTTATTCTTCGCCGTCACGGCAGTTCCCGCAAGGCATGCCGAGGCCAAAAGCATAGCTATCATGTAAAGACCCATCTGGTTCTCATCGCCTGTCTTAGGAGTCTGAGCCTGATCTTCAGATACGGCAGCCTCTACCAGACCGCATCTTACACATTTACCGTCTTTATACTCGTGTCCCAGAGCTTTCACGGTCTCGCCCTTTATAACTTCTTTACATGTAGGGCAAGTTCTGTCGCCTGTGTAGCCGTCTTCTGTACAAGTCGCCGACACGGCTCCCGAGACTTCTGCCTCTTCTACGTCGTGACTGCACTTAGCTGTGATGCGGCCTTCTCCGTTTACATCAGCGTAAGGAGAATTCTCGGCTGTTATAGTAGGAAGTCCGCTGTCTGCATCTGCAGGGAAGGATTCGATATAATTAGCTAAAACCATGTAGTCCTCCATCACATAGTCCAGAACATTCACAGCTCCGTCGAACATGGCGAACCCGTCTCCCAGATCTCTCAGGGTATAGTTATATCCGGCCAGATTATATTTAGCGTTGACATCAAGAGGTTTATAGCTGTCAGTGTCCTTATCGTAGATCATGACGTTTCTGACTCTGTATTCTCCTGTAGGTCCTCCTGTCCACACTCCTTTTTCATCTTTCTGTACGGTAGATTCGATATAAGGATTTATCTCATATGTCATCCCTGATACGTGAAGGAATCCGCCGGACTCTCCCGGATAATCCTTTGCGCCCCATTCAAGAGCATCCAGAAGCTGCTGTCCCGTCACCGTCTGAAGACATGCGACATTGCCGAAGGTGTGTATATCCTTGCAGGCAAGATATGATATATCTCCCGTGATAGCTGTATTTCTTATTCCTCCGCCGTTCATCACAGCTACGTCTACGTCCAGATCCATATCGTCAAACAGGTAGTAGAGCGCGTCGGCGGCAAAGTCTCCCGTATTAGTCTCCTGCATACGAACGAGACGATTTCCGGCGGCGTCATAATTATTGAGAGTCACATCTGCATGTCCTATTACTACTCCCAGTTTAGTCTCGATCTCCGCAATCCACTTATCTTCTATGGAAGCCGTCGCTGCTTCTCTGTCCACTCCATCTGCATATTCTATGAGCTGGGTGCTTATGACTCCGTCTGCCGATATAGTCATCTTGCCTACGGCTCCGAAATAAGAACCGGTCTGAGTCAGGAGAACCTGGTTCCCATCTTTGTCTTTTATCATATCACTTTCGACGGTGCTGTGAGAATGACCGTCGATGAAAGCGTCAAGTCCGGAAGTATTAGCTATTACGTCTGTAGATCTCCATGGGGCTGATCCCGTATCTATACCCAAGTGTCCCAGCGCTATGACATAATCTGCTCCCGCAGCCTTCGCTTCATCTATGGATTTCTGTACGTCATCATAGAGGGCTTTTCCGTCAGAGCCTCCTGAAATACCATATATATAGTTGCCGTTCTCATCCTGGAAGTAAGACGGTGTGGATTTGGTAAAGGATTCCGGAGTCGTTATTCCCACAAATGCGATCTTTACTCCGTCTCTTTCAAAGATCTTATAGCTGTCGAGAACATTATCGCCCCTGATCCCGTCTTTTTCCTCATAGAAATTACATGAAACATAAGGGAATCCGCTGTTTTGAGCTACATCTAAAGCTCTCATCATACCGTAATCAAATTCATGGTTTCCCAGCGTAGCCAGATCATATCCGGCAGATTTCATCAATTCTATGATATTCTTTCCGTCATCCATTGATCCGTAAGCAGTTCCCTGAATGTGGTCTCCGCAGTCCACCAGAAGGGTATTTTCCCCCAGACTTTCTTTATAGGAAGCCAGCCTGGAATAGCTCCATGAATCGTGGGCCTGATCTCCGTCTCCTACTTGTCCGTTGTTGATATAAGTATGAATATCATTAGTATAGAGTATGGTTATATCCTCCGTCTGCGCCGCAGCATACATAGGCACTGCAAGAGTAAATATCATACATAATACTACCAGCATACTCAGCCAACGTTTAGCATGACCTTTCATTTTGTCTCTCCTTTCAAAATTCGGCATTTTGCTATGACTTACTTAGTATTATACATATCTTCAGGTCCATACTACAAGCAGTTATTTGTAAAATGCTCCTCAAATTTTGAAGTATACAATATCCATACCCTGCTCTTCCCCGGAGCTTGCGCTGGAGGCGGCCTTTTTTCGGAGAAGCGCCGGCTCTTTCAAAATCGAAAGACCGGCCCTCCGGCCGGTCCCATCTCTATCATATATTTAGCTAAGCTCCTTTTTCATGGCGGAAAGAGCATTTTTCTCCAGCCTGCTTACCTGAGCCTGAGATATGCCGATCTCTCTGGCAACTTCCATCTGGGTTTTTCCTTCAAAAAATCTTATATTCAGAATATGTCTTTCTCTCGGGCTGAGTTTGTCCATCGCTTCAGAAAGCGATATATTTTCTATCCATTTGGTATCGGTATTTTTAGTATCGGAGACTTGATCCATCACGTATATAGCGTCACCGTCATCGTGAAAGACAGGTTCAAAGAGGGAGACAGGTTCCTGAATAGATTCGAGGGCCGTAACCACGTCCTCTCTGTTTACCCCCATGGAAAGGGCTATCTCTGTCACCGTCGGTTCTCTCTGCATATCGCGGGAGAGAACTTCTTTTGCCTGCAGGGATTTGTATGCTAGGTCTCTGAGAGATCTGGAAACTCGTATGGAATTATTGTCTCTCAAATATCTGCGGACTTCTCCTATTATCATCGGCACCGCGTATGTGGAGAATTTGACTCCGTGGCTCATATCAAAATTGTCCAGAGCTTTGATCAGTCCTATACATCCGACCTGAAAAAGGTCGTCAGGGTTTTCTCCCCTGCTGGCAAATCTCTGTATGACGCTGAGGACCAGTCTGAGATTTCCTTTGATAAATTTGTCTCTGACCGAATCATCGCCGGCCTTGATCTTTTCGAGCATTTCGGTCATTTCTGCCTCTTTGTAAAGAGGCAGTCTTGCAGTATCTACACCGCAGATTTCAACTTTGTTAGCCATAAATACATACCAATCCTATCCACAAATATTTTAGTTTAGTTATGTACTGCGGCCACCAAAGTTATGTGTGCCAATGTGTGGGAATCAGGTGCTTTAGGCCTTCATCCCAGCTTTTTTATTTCCTTTTGAAGCCTTGAAATTATCCGCTTCTCCAGGCGTGATATGTATGACTGGGAGATTCCCAGTTTATCGGCGACTTCTTTCTGCGTCATCTCTTTTCCGCTCTTGAGTCCGAACCTCATCTCCATGAGTTCTTTTTCTCTGGGCTCCAGCTTTTTCATGGCTCCGTGCAGAAGCATCCTGTTCACTTCATCCTCCAGCCTGTGATATACTACGTCGTTTTCTGTCCCCAGAATATCTGACAACAGCAGTTCATTGCCGTCCCAGTCTACATTGAGCGGTTCGTCCAGACTCACTTCACTTTTCAGCTTTGTCGTCCTTCTCAGATACATCAGTATCTCATTTTCTATGCACCTGGATGCATAAGTAGCCAGTTTTATATTTTTCTCTAATTTGAACGTGTTTACAGCCTTTATGAGACCTATGGTTCCTATGGAAATCAGGTCTTCCACATTCACCCCGGCGTTTTCAAATTTTTTAGAGATATATACGACGAGTCTCAGGTTTCGTTCTATCAATATGCTCCTGGCCTCCTGACTTCCGCCCGCATATTCTTTTAGGAGCTTCGTCTCCTCGTCCCTGGCCAGCGGCGGAGGAAGCACATCGCTGCCACCTATATAAAACAAAGCCTTCTTCTTATTTCGGATTACCTCCTTAAGCCGTTTGATCATCAGGCTAAACTGTATTGTAGGCAAAAACCTGAATTCTTTATACATCTTTCAGCAATCCTCCCTCTAAAAAGTCTCTGTTCATAAGGACTTCGAAGCCTTCGAATCTGCCCTTATAGAACGCTATGTAAGCCCCTTCGGTCTTGTGATCCTCAAATATTATCTCATCTGTTCTGAGGGCTTCGAGACTGCCTGCTTCGACGCCTACGCCGTGATACGGTATTATCCTGTACCGGCTGGGCATATCTTTTGCGCCGAAGGGCAGTCTTGACGCTCCCCTGTTGTCTAAGAGCACCACCGGCTTGCCGGTCACAGGTTCTCTCAAACAGTTTCCCGAATCGACAAAAGCTTCGAAGAAATAGCTTTTGCCATCTATTATCAAACACACTCTCCCCTTCATGTTCATTTCTGCCTTGCGTCTTCTCACCAGTTTTACGAACCAGTATGTCAGTCCGAAGGCAAGTATTCCAAAGCACAGCAGTCTGAAATACGTGACTGCGTCCATGTATATTATCCCCTGGTGAGATACGGCAGGCTGCTGCCTCCACAGAAGCAGCGCCATCACCGCACCTCCTGAAAGGAAAGTCAGCGCTAAAAAAAGTCCGGTAGTCTTAACGATCCCCCTCAGCCCAAAGGCCGCGGCCGCACACAGCGTTCCGGCTAAAAGCCTGAGAACCGCTGACCAGCCGCCGTTTAAAGGAAGAAATATTATGAAGCCGCTCAGTCCGCATAAAACTGCGGCAAGTAATATCCGCATCTTCGCGGGCATACGGCCTGTAAGTTTTCCTGTCAGAAGTATCAGGAGCAGCCCCGCTATGAAGTTTTCTATAAACAGGTATTCTCCATAAATGACCATCTCATGCCTCGTTCGTTAATGATACAACAGAGCGTCCGAGAAGTATGTCGAATCCTGCTCAAATTGAAAAAATTTTAAAACAAGCCGCCTCCGTTGGAATCACTCCTTCGGGGCGGCTTTCGCATGTTCTTTCTATATTACTTTTATATAACTTTTTGTTCCTTTTCCTTCTCGTTTTATTTCGTAGACGCCTCTGACGCTTATCTGTCTCATTTCGAGTACAGACTCAGCTTCTCCTATGTCAGACGTCCTGAGGTAGACGCCTGTGCCGCATGATCTTACAAGTTCCTGGGGCAATCTCTTCAGCTGCGCTTTTATGCCTGCTTCACTGAGCATATCCTGCGCATAAGCCGCCTTATAAAACGAAGAAAAGGCCATGATATATTCTTTTTCCACTTTCAAACAGCCTCCTATCGGTTCTTACGACTTAAATCGGAGCGTGGCTCCCGGCAAACTCACCTGCTATTCTGCAGCGAAAAGCTCTCAGGCGATCGGCTATCAAATACAGATAGCAGATTTTGGCTCCTCAGACTTTGGCGGAAAACCACAATTACTCGCCGCCGAAAGTCTGAAATCCCTCCGCAGAGGCGGGGATATCCGGCGTTCGTCGTTTATCTTCAGTATGTAAGACAGGCGGCTGCCGCTAAAATATTTTTTTAAAGAATCTTGATACCATTTGACGGAAAGAAGCTTTATTCACATCGCCTGCCGCTACCAGTGAATATTCTGCTATCTTCTCCTCGTTCTGATACACTTCCAATACTCCCATTTCATCCCCTTTTACGAGAGGAAGGGAGACTTTATCTTCTAATTTTACCTTGGTCGTGATATTACCTGCACCGCCTTTTTCTACCAGGGCCGTTATCCGTTCGTCCGCAACAGCTTCGACTTTCTGAGGATTTCCTCTCTCCACCGTGATCTTTTCCAGGGTCTCTCCTTTTTCTGCCACTATGTGAGTCTCATAGTTGGCAAAGCCGTAATCGAGAATCTTGCTCACTTCCTGATTTCTAATGTCTGAAGTCTCGCAGCCTAAAGCCACTGCTATGAGATGTGTGTCTCCTCTGGTGGCCGACGCCGAAAGGCAATAGCCTGCGTCGCTGGTAAATCCGGTCTTGATCCCGTCACATCCCTGATACTGTTTTATTAGCTTATTGGTGTTGGTGAGACCAAACTCCTTTTCCTTGTCCGGCAAACCTACGGTTATGGTGTCCTGCCATGTGGTAAACCATTTTCTGGTCTCTTCATATTTATACAGTTCTTTAGACATTATTGATATATCATATGCGCTGGAATAATGTTCTGCTACAGGGAGTCCGTTGGTATTTACGAAATGACTGTCTCTCATGCCCAGCTCTTTGGCCTTTTCGTTCATTCTTTCTACGAATATTTCCTCACTGCCCGCAACATATTCGGCCAGAGCAACACATCCGTCGTTGGCGCTGGCCATGGCCACTCCTTTCAGGAGTTCCTGTACCGTGTGGGTTTCTCCGACTTCCATGTACATCTGGCTTCCTCCCATGGAAGCCGCTCGCTCCGATATGGTGACCTCATCATCCAAGCTTATCTTCCCTGCGTCTACCGAATCCATCACCAGCAGCATGGTCATCACCTTGGTTACAGATGCAAGAGGCAGTTCTTCGTGAGCATTTTGCTGGAACAAAACCTTCCCTGTATCAGCGTCGATCAGTGCAGCCCCTTTCGCCGCTACTTCAAAAGGCGCTTTATCTTCTTCGGCAGGTGCTTCGTCACTTACTGTCTCCAGTTCTATAGGGTCTTGTTTTGGCAGGTTTCGTCCTATTCCCACAAAGGCGCACAATATCACTGCACATCCTAAAACACTGATAAATATCTTTTTTCTCGCGCCGGAAAGTTTGGCTCTGATGTCGCCTGTCCCGGCCTGCGGATCTTTACTTTTGGCTTCTCTCTTGTTAATCCGGGCTTCCCTGACTTTTTTCTTTAACTTCATAAAAAAGCGCCGTCCTTTCTACATATATGGTCTCTAAAATATATGTGGCAGGACGAAGAATATGCTGTAAAAGAAACAGTTCTGAAGCGGCGCCTCGCCAGATTTAAAAAAGCGAGAATATTATCTTGCATGCTTCACTTTATAAAAAAGGATAAATCCCCCCTCGGCTGCTTTCAAAGCGCCCGGATGTCCGACAAATTAACGGCAATAAGCAGCGCTCATCCCAGGGCATGTTTTATTTTTGCACTGTCTCATCATAAAAATACAGCATCAGTCTGGATTTTTCCGCTATTTATAGAGGAAAAAAGCTGCTATGCTGTATTATTTTAAAAATTTTCAATTTTTTACAACAATTTTAAAAGAAAGTGTTGTAAAATCAGCAGTAAAAATTAGATTCTACAGCATAGCTTTCAGTCAGGCACATCGAATGAGCATTTTATTCGCATCATGTTGCAGAATTGGCAGTAAAGGCGAATAAAATGCAACTACGTAATCAAAACAACATAGAGCGGAGCAAACTGCTCCGCTCCACCGGCGATTCAAAGTATTCGGCAATTCCCTTCTAAGGAACAATTATGGCCCTCGTTATCTTTCTGTCTGCCGACAGCTGCAGGGCCTCGCCTATCTCATCCAGAGAAAATTTCCTCTCGGAAAATTCTTTGAACGGATATTTATCCTGATATTTCTCTAAAAACTCCAGCGATTTATGCAGATATTCAGGCAGATACCTGACTACTCCAAAGACCGTCAGAGCTTTTCTCGTTATATAGCCCGGAGAGATTTCGGCGCTTACAGCAGTTGAGTTTATGCCTATCACAATATACCTTCCCATAACTCCGAGGTGGCGTATCCCTTCGTCAAACGCTCCTGCAAAACCTGTGACCTCCAGGGCGACATCTGCGCCTCCTCCCGTAAGCTCCTTCACCAGTTCTTCCCTTTCGGAGAGTTCCCTGACTTCTGAAATATCTATAGTGTGATCGGCTCCGAATCTCCTTGCAAGATCCAGCCTCTCCTTTACTCCGTCGATCACTATGACTTTGGCTCCCTTTTCCTTAGCGATGGCAGAAGCGTAAAGCCCCAGCCCTCCGGCGCCCTGGATGACAAGCGTCTCTCCCGCCTCAAGGCCAGCTCTCTCCAGACCGTAATATACCTGAGAAAAGGCGCAGTTGACGCCTACGGCCAGCTCATTGGGAACGCTGTCCGGAACTTTATAGAACATCTGCTCCGGATATATATAATAATGAGAGGCAAAAGTTCCTCCGAAATGAGGCCATTCTGACGGATCTGTTCCAAGATGTATATAAGCGTTTTCGCAGAGGTCGTATCTTCCGGCGCGGCAGGCCTTGCACTCTCCGCACGTGATGAAGTACGGCGCTACGATCCTGTCACCTATCTTCACCGGCTGACCCATGCTGTCAGTCTCCACGCCTTTTCCAAGCTTAAAAATTTCTCCTACGAACTCGTGACCCTGACAAGACGGCTTGCTGCCGGCTGCCGCTGCGGACGATCCTTTCCAGTTTTTGACGTCAGAACCGCATATATTAGTACACAGTACTTTTACCAATACTGCGCCGTCCTCAACTTTGGGAATAGGCTCCTCTGCGAACCCGAATTTCTTCTCTCCTTCAAAAAAAACAATTTTACCTTTCATCTCTCTTCTCCTCGATCAGGGAAAGATCAATCGGAGACACTACCGCTGAAAATAAGCTTGTTCATCACATGTTCATACTTGTCTACATCAGTCGCGTAATCGAGAAAACATGTGCAGGCTCTTGTCTTATATTCGTTTTTCTTGGTAATGATACCGATCTCTCTGTATCCGATTTTTTCATTTAACTTGACACAGGTAAGTCCGGGACTGTTAAACTTGTTATATATATAATACGGGCAGAAGACCACTCCCATATTATTAGCCACCATATCCAATATAAAGTTCCACTGGGTGCTCACTAGGACTATGTTGGGGGCAAAGCCAAGTCTCTTTATCTCCATTTCAGTCTGGCTGCCTATTTCTTTTCCGGCATTGTACAGAATCAATCTCTGATCGTACATATCCTCATATCCCACATTGTGCTTTTGCGTTATGGGATTATCGACGCTGGCCACCAGCACGTTCTCTGAGTTAAGGATGCTGTAACTTTCAAAGTTTTCTTCATCTTCGGCTCCGTTAAGGTGGCGAAGGTCGATATACGCCAGGTCAAGATTCTTCTTAAGCAGTTCCTCTTTGAGAAGATTGGTCTCTTTTTCAAAGATTGAAAAGGTTATCTGAGGATAAGAGGCATTAAATCCCGGCACTATATGCGAAAACAAGGCTCCGCCTCCCGCCACCGAAAGACCTACCCTCAGATGTCCTTTATCTATCCCTTCCTCCGTATAGGTGGTCTGAATGAGATCGTTATAATTGTCTAAAAATCTGACAGCCTTTTCATAAAAGGCCTGTCCTGCATCTGTAAGCTTCTGTTTTCTCTGATAAGTGTAGAAGAAGGTAAATCCCATCTCTTCTTCCATATTTTTGATAACCTTGCTCAAAGCAGGCTGAGAAATATAGAGCTTTTGCGACGCAAGCGAGTAACTGCCGTATTTAGCGATCTGCACAAAGTAGTTCAGCTGTTTGACATCCATGTTCTTACCTTTTCCTTTACTTAAAATATAGCTTTCTTTTTTTCAAAAAACAAATTATAATAATTTATACTTAATGATAACTTTAATATATTTCAGCTTGAAAATCAATTATGTTATAGTTCTGTTAGGGCATAATTGTTTTTTTAGCGGCACAAGCACAAGGAGGAACAAAAAAATGATGACATCAGCAGAATATATAGAAAGCCTCAG
>OLNP01000029.1_pt1 | contig 141220 bp, 197 predicted proteins | sample 1671951 | NCBI WGS metagenome assembly OLNP01 (sample SAMEA3136629, study PRJEB25190) | human gut metagenome | biome: human gut; feature: human-associated habitat; material: faeces | place: Austria | collected 2013
ACTATGAAGCCTCTGGGTGACTAATTCGCTCAAAACACACGATATAGAGTGATTTTGATTAAAACAAACACTATATATTGTGCTTTTGCTGGATCGTGTTTTTATCTTACCACAGCGTTACCACATTTGCCGAAAATACCACATGAAAATGTGGTAGAACCGAAAAGCAAAATCCGACTGAATTTAGGGAGCTGGCCTTGTGCTGGCTCCCTATTTTTTTGTCAGAGAAAGATTAAAGGGTACAGAAATCCAATTCGGAGATCTGTACCCTATTTTTTTCTCGTGTTGTCGCCCAGGATAGCCCAGGAGCGACGATTAGGATTTGGGAGTGTAGTTTTACCTGTAAAGAGATTGAACGCTCTGAGAGCCGTTTACGGGCTTTTATTGAGGCTTGTTAAATCTGGTGCATTTGCAGTGTCCGTATGGATCGCTGTGTCGCAGCCAATAGCTACCGACTTCCACTGTACGACCACAGTTTTGGCAGAGACATTTCCATCTGGTTTCATTGCCGGCGATCCGTTCATTCTGCACTGGCTCGATTACTTTGAGATAGCCAAATGTCTGGCCTGTAAGGTCGTGCTGGAGTTGGAACTGGGAGCAGCCACAGGATCTTGTTTTACCTTTTCTAAGACTGTCTGATAGAACGGATACCGTGTTGCCACATTCACACTTGCAAATCCACCTTGCCTTTCCGCTTTCAGTGGCAATATCTTTCTGGATTACAGTGAGTTTTCCAAAGACTTCACCAGTTAAATCAATGAGGGTGGGAGATTGCTTGTGTCGTAGGCACCCACATGACTTTGTTCCATTTTCTTTGAGTAAATTAGTAGACGATACAACGACGGTATTCCCACACTCGCATTGACAAAGCCACATGGGGCGACCTGGCTTGCGGTCTTCTACTCTCTGCAAAACAGTAAGCAGGCCAAATGTCCTACCAGATAAGTCAACGAGTTTGCCCACAAAAATCCCTCCCATCAAGATATCTTGATTTTACCTTCGAGATTCGCAAAGGATTGTTTCTTTACCTCCTTTGTGGCTTCAGCGTAGATGTTCATGGTGGTTTCAATGTCGGCGTGTCCCATGATCTCCTGAATGGCTTTGATATTTTTCTCAACCTCGCAATACCTGGTGCAGAATGTGTGACGGAGATTATGGGCAGAGAAGTGGCGGATCAGAACGGGATCGCGGCCATCTCTGTCGGCCTGAATGGTTTCGTCTTCGATATAGGCAGCACAAATGCGGTCAATGGCGCGGTTGACGCTGTGAGGGGATAGTGGATCGCCATACCGATTTTGAAAGATAAATCCCGTATAGCCGTCTATAATGGACTCGTTAAAGCCTATGATTTCTTGCTTTGCCCATTCTGTGCGCAGCGCCTCTTTGACTTCTTCCAGCATGGGGACGATACGGGTGCCGGCCTCTGTCTTTGGCGTTTCAATATGGAAACGGGCTTTGGATTCACCCTCATATTTCCGATATACCATGTTGTGGTTGATGCTGATAATCCCGTCCTCAAAGTCGCAGTCCTCCCAGCGCAGGCCAATGACTTCACCAATGCGGCAACCAGTTCCCAGAAGAACAGTAAAGAGCGGAAGCCAGTGGTTATAAATTTTACTGCTTTTAATATAGTCGATGAAAGCTGCCTGCTCTGCTTTAGTCAGAGCGTGACGCTTTGGCTTTTCCCAATTGTTGCTTTTCTTGATTTCTGCCATAGCGCCGGTCGCGGGATTGATACGGATATAACCATCACGCACGGCCATCGTAAAGACAGGGTGGATGATGGTGTGAATGATCTCCATGGAGTTTGGCTTAAATCCCTGCTCTCGGATAAGGCGGTTATAATAAGCCTTGACATCTGAATACTTAATACTTGAGATTTTCTTCTTGCCAATATCGTCCTGGACATACTTTTTGTACATATAGAGATAGTTGGCACGGGTGGATTGTTTCAGCTCTGGCTTATTGGAAATATAGAGATTGAATAGGTCATTCAAAGTAGCCCTGTTTTCTACGGTGGCTTTGATACCATCTTCAAGGTCACGGATGATTTTCCGTTCCTTTTCTCTAAGGCTTAGATCGTCCTTACAACCAGGAGGGAGGCGGTCAGTTGGCACAAGCCGCCTGCTGTATACATCGTGCCGGTTGCCATCTGCGTCGGTGTAGGTGAAACGATAGGTGCCATCTTTGCGCTGAGTTTCACGGTCTTTAAGAATACGGCCTTTATTGTCGGTTCGTTTTTGACCGGCCATGACATTCTCTCCTTTCGTAAGATTTAAGAAAATAAATTCACTCTACAATTACATGATAAATCAAAGAGCGAAATTCGTCAAGGGATAAAATCGCTGAAAAGTTACTTTTGAAATTTAGCGTTGATTTTATTCGTGCGTTAGTTTACAATTAAGATAATAGGGGAGGGGAAGCCCATGATGACAGAGAAGATCCGCATTGCCTTAATCAAGCAGAATAAAAGCGTTAAAGACCTTGCTGCCGCCATAGGCTGTACCTCTCAAAATCTGAGCGGAAAGTTCAAGCGGGACAACTTCAGCGAAAAGGAATTGGTGGAGATCGCTGAGGCACTTGGATACCGATATGAAGGTAGGCTTATCAATAAAGAGACTGGTGAAGAGATCTGAGTATAGAAACGATTGTTCGATTTATAGTGATTTTTTAACGGGGTGCGCTGCACCCCGTTTTTATTTTATCAATATTGACTTCCAAACAACTGTTTTCTCATATTAAGCTCCGCTTCATCTGACAGTTCTTTTGTCCAAACTTCTCCGATCCGTATACGAGATTTGACGGTAAGTCTTTTTACTCCCATCTCGACCAGAGTTGTTTTGAACCTTTTTGCCAGTGTCATACCGGACATCTCTTCGCCAGAAGCATTTTGATGGAAACTCCTTTCAGGTACGCTAATATAAATCTCAAGCATATCCTGATTTTCTATCGTTTTTTCAATTTTGAGTCCAAATTTCGCCCATGTTATAGCAATCGCGCTTCCAATAGCCGACATAATAATCCTCCACACCAAAGTTCTGTTTTATTGCCACATTATCTGCGGGTCTATCTTAATCAGACAATCATCTTTCTTCAGATAAACCGCATAGATGCAGCTATCGTCACGCTCTATACAAATTTCCCCATCAGATACAGAATCAATATCAATAAGCTGAATAGGATTTGCGCATGGGCGTCCGTCGCTATCACGCCACCAGCCACCGTAGTAACCATCGTATAACTTTTTCTGAGAGCGGTATTTGGGGTGGAATGATTCGAGAAAAAGTCTCTTATAAAACTTGAAACGGAATGGGTCAAATGAATGACAAATATCGAGGAAATCAAGATAGAATTGTTCTCGCTCTGCCTCAAATTTCTTCATATCTTCATAACTTGAGAACTCCACTTTATCACCACCAAACTAATCTTTTATCGTTACCCTAAGTTCCACTGTGCGTCCATCTTTTAGTGTCCATTCATAACCGCTCGAAGTTGCTTTGCGACAGTCGATACCACCAAGAAGCTCAGACACCATGTAATCTCTTACAGCGCAAATTGCCTCGTCTGTACACTCTGTTTTGTTTTGCCACATATTTTTGTTTCTACTGTTCAGCGTTCCCGCATAGATAGCAAACGCTCCACAGCCAACATGATATTCTGCCATTTATTCACCACCAAATTTAACCTTTCATTTCTTCATACGAAAGACAATAGTGCAGAAGTACCGCATACTTTCTGTTGCAGATATCGCATTGTCGTACTTCTCGTACAATGATTTCTTTCCTATCGTAGCTAATATTTTCGATTGTACAGAAAATTACTTTATCGTCATTACCATCTGACAATCCGCATGTACATTTGATGTGCCTCATAAAATCACCCTCTCGTTTTAGAACGGTATGCCTGGTAGTGTTCACCGTTTACGCCATCAAAGCCATTTTCGCCCTGCTGCCAACTTTGCAAGTCTGCATCTGCGGCATCGACTGTAGCTGCAAAATAACACCATGATTCTGCCTTACTCCATTCAGTGGTTTTGGCATTATAAAAACCAATGAGACGCTTGGCAAAACGGCCACATGAGACAAATGTTCCTTGTGCGTTTAGGTGGTCTTTCATAAAATTTAAGATATTATCTTCTGTTACCGATCTGTCAAATTCGATCCAGAACATTGACATATTGGTTTTGTTATGACCCTGGCATGACATATGCGTTGGAAGTCCATTTTCATTAAAGAACTTCACCATAGATATCACACCAGGATCAATCGTCCCTGTAATAGTGCTCATAAGCAATCCTCTAATTGACAAACGATGCTGGAGTTCATAAAATAAAAGTATCTTAGGTTAAGGAGGTGGAAATCTTGGCGGAAATGATGACTTGTCCGATTTGCGGTAAGCAGTTCCCAGCAGAGGAATATCAGATTCTCGACAATGGGAATCCCGCTTGCCCGGAGTGCTGGAAGAACGAGCAGGAAAGAGAAGAATGAAACGCCAGTCAGACTCTCCCATTTTTTAGTGGGAGAGTTTTCTATATTTCAAAATTCGTCATGTGCTATACAGAAATCCCAATCTTCATCATCAAACGGGCATACAGATTGAATGGCATTTGCAACATTTTGAAATAGTGATTGTACTTCCTCATCGGACGCATTTTCGTTTGGGATATTTACCTCAAACCAAAACTTGTATCTCATTATTTGCCACCATCCTCTCAAAATAGCATAACAGCAGCGGTAACAGCTATTTGCACCATATGGATGAGCTGGTCATGCCATAGATTTATCTTTTTACGGTTTGCTTTCAAATCGTCTACTAAAGCATGGACGAAAACATTGAGTAAGAAGTATACCAGGAAGAGCCAAGAAATGTTGAACGACATAGTAACAGCGATAGGAAGCATAATCATAAATGCCCAACTGAAACTGTGCATTAGGAGCGCCCAGATGTAGTCATATTTGTATAGAGGCTGCGGAGCGTTTTCTTTCCACCATTGCTTTTGCTTTGCTGAGGCTAACCATCCTTGTAGGTAGTAGTCATCAACGATATGGAAGAAAATCATCCATAAAACGATAAAGGCTTTATTCACAGTCTAAACCTCCCGCCATCACATCATCGATATCAATGTGATCTCCAGGCTTTAGAGAAGGGAAGAGGGCGTTGTTGATGTCGGCAATCCAACCGTTTTCACTATTGCCAATGCCTACAATATCGCTGTTCTTGATGTGTTCTACATATTCCGCAGTTGGGAATAGGTTCTTGATTGCTTTAATAGCTTCAATTTCCTTATCAGAAAGCGGAGCCGTTTTTACAATACGCTCTGGGTAGTTAATAATCTGGCTTAAAGCCTCTGCTGGGAGCCTACCTTCGTCGCTTACAATATCGCCATTTTCATCTATGCGGCAGATTCGTGTTATTCTTGTAGCATGAGATGTATATGTGATGCAAAATTTCTCTCCCTGTTCAACTCCAAGAACGTCACAAATTCTTGGCGACTTAATATTGCACTTGTCATCGTATAGATGAAATTCTCCGGTCACAGTGCATTTTACCTTTGGCGGATTGCTGGTATAGCACATACCGTCTGTTTTATTACATTGACCACAAAGCTTTGCCATTGCCTGTTGTTCACTCCAATCTTTGAACTCTTTACAGGTATCGTTGCAAACTTCAATTCCATTTTCGTTTGCAGTTCCCCAACCATGATCGCACCCATCGCATGGGTGTTTGCTTCTTAAAAGGTATTCAGGTTTGCTGGCTGGGCATTCATTGCATGATAGCATTTCATATGCTCCGCAGCCACCGGATTTATAACAAGGCATTTGCATTCCCTCACATATCTGCGATATCTCTACTGTGGCTTTCTTGCCATCCTGGATATCTCCAATAGCAATATAGGCACTGGTGAGCGCATGGATGTTTTTGATTGAGCAGTTCCATTTTCCCAGAATAACACATACAGTTTTTTCTTTGGAATCCGTATTGATTTGCATTATCATCATGTAAACCAAGTAGCGCTAAGTCATAAGAAGAAATACAACCGCATTGAATAGCCTCTGTTAATCCAGGTTCAGCGCACGACTCAATCCTAATGCCATCTGACTGTCTTGAATTAGAAAAGTAAGATTTTACATCTCGTATCATCTGATTAACATGAGCAATCTGCTGTTTGTCTGGAGTAAAGCCATTTTCTCCGTAGGGAAGAGGTAAGCCAGCGCTCTTAAATCTTCTTCTGACATGAGGGTACATATCAATTAGGCTGATTCTGAATCGATTAAACCCATGATCGATAAATGTCAAGAAAACATTATACGCAGTCTCTATGCCTTTCTTTGTGGGAATGATTGGATCAATCCTTACAACAATTTTGTTCTTTGGAAAACCTCTATCGACCAGTGTGGTTATCGCATCAAATTCATCATACGGCGCTGGAACAAATGGTTCTAAGACAGAATGACCAAATCCAGTAAATGTTGTGTGAATGATTACACTGTCCTTATATTTGAGTGCTGCGTCATAAAAGTCTGGCGATACACATTTTGTTATTAGGATTGCACCGTCAACTTGGCTCATTTTGTCTACCCAGGAAAGGTCAAGTCCTGCATCGCCGGCCTCGGTTATCCCGATTTTGTATTTTGCCACTTTGTTATCACCGTCCTATCTGCTCAAAATAGAATTTGACTGGGTGTGGAGTGGGAGTGACCAGGCCAAAGCGAACAGCGTTTTTATATGTAACGCTGTCGCGCATGAGAGCGGCCGGCATATTCTCTACCATTTTGCGGAATCCTTCTAAGGTGGATCTGCTTTTGTAGTGGTTGCAGCTTCTACAGGCGGGAAGCATATTGTCCATCGTATCTTCTCCCTGCTCTGACCAACCATTGATAGGGATAATGTGGTCAACCTGCATATCCTTGTACTCCAATACACACCCACAATAAGCGCAGCGTCCGTTTGTTTTTCTGTAGACTGCCATGCGCTCATCTTTGGTTAGTTTTCGACGTTGGTTCATTTATTTTCCTCCGTAGCATCGTTGCCAATAAACAGAGCACCCTTCAGTTCTTTCACACAACGGTCAAACTCAGCCACAAATTCTTTTTCTGATATCTCTCTGAAACTCATGTTCCGAGTGTTCCTTGCTTCGCCCAGGATGCTGGAAAACACCGTGTCACAATAGAAAGGGAAAATATCATCGTTGTCGCAGTCGTGCCCAAGGTAAAGAGCGGGGTACTGGTAAGGATTGAAGTGACAATGGCCTGATAGATCGTATTGCTCACGGGGGATATCAATGATCCGTAGATAGTTGCCATTTAGGATAAAGCAGCGACCTACATTTTTCTTTGCCTCTTCCTGAAACTTTTTAATTTCTTCTTTTTCAAGTGATTTACGGAGAATTTGAAGTTCGGAGATTTGCTTATCAACCTCTTGAAGTGTCATAACAGGATCTCTCTTTCGTGGAATACTTTTAAGTCGGACATGGGGAATAAGTCATGCTCAACCATGTCGTATGGCTCGTTTTCCCATGAGATTTGGATTGGGCAATCTGAAATGGGGGTACATATTGGCCGGCCATTTAGATTGTAGTGCGTCATTTTTGCCCAGTGGTCTTTATACCTTTGCCATTCTTCCTCTGAGGAATTGAAGTGTATCTCTGGAGCTAAGAAACAATCGGCAACCCGCCAATGGACGGCAACATAGGACGGTTGTACTCGGACTGGAAGTTTTTCATATGCCCAGACTTGGCCTGATTCGTCGCAGGCCAGATAGCGTAACCCCCAGGAGCGCAGTTTGTTTGCATTGAATTTCATAGCGCTAAATCAGCAAGTTCCGAAAGCTTGATAGACTGCTCTGGCTTTAGAGAGGGGAATGCGTCTTTCTTCAGATAGATGATTTTGCCGTCTACTCTAAGAGTGGTCATGTCACCAACACGCTTTAGTTCGCCGTCACCGAGAACATCGAGCAGGTTTTCTGCTTGTACGATTTCATATTCTGCAAAGTGAGGCTTATGAATGATACAATCTGGGTGGTTAATAAGGGTAGGGACGCACATTTTCAAATCTCCATCGGAGCACTTCAAAAAACCGTTCTCCGTCACTTGAAAAGATGCACTCATTCCAGGGTAAGTAAACCACTCTCCAACCTCAACCCCAAGCACTTCACAGATGCGAGGACGCGTCATTTCGATGGTATCATCAATATGATTATCCATGTTTGTCTCCTTTTCTACTGTATAGTACAGATCCCCAGTTTCTTCATCCTGGTGTTCAACAAGTCTTTTCTTTTCAACTGATTTTGCAGGTTCTACGAAAGCCCATTCAAAAACTTCTCGCGGATAATATAGCGTCATATAACACAATTTACCGCCGTAGTATTCTCCTGGTTTATGAGTGCAACTTCTGTTTGTTTTTCCGCAGATTGAGCAGGCGCTTGTATTAACAGAACACGCAACGCTGATTTCTGGCTTTTCTCCATGCTCGATTTGTTCAATTAGTTGCTCTGTTTCATTTGACCTTGGGATTATGACGGTTGCTTTTAACCATTGATAACGCTCGTGGAATGTTGCCCACTTATTTTCATCTGTAACAATCTCAGTTGAAACAATTTTTGCGATTCTGGTTTCCCCAATACAACCATACTTCCCAACGAACATTTCTGCCATTTGTTCAAGGCACTGAGAAGAGAACCGCTCGTTATCGTCATCAATTTCATTGTCACAAAGCTTGACGGTAAATGTGTAGTCATCATCTGCAACCTTGATGGTATCAAATACCTTTCCTTCTTTGTTAATGAACTTCATGGCTGTCCTCCTGAGCCAGTTTTGCACCGCAATATCTACAGTATCGTGCAAGCGGGTCTATGTTATCAAGCCGGTGACAGTTTGAGCATACGCCCTTGCCTTTGTCACACAAAATACGCTGCGCACCATTGTCAAAATACTTCTCCCATTGATCCGTAGTAGAGCTTGTATAATTGATGTCGATATCGTTATCCCAGTCTACATGAGCACCGACTTTTTCATTTGCAAAGTGGGTGACGCAACTGGTAGAAATACCATCAAGAGCATCATCTTCAATAAGCCTTTTGATTTCAGATAAGGAAAGGTTTTCTTCCAAATCGCATACATACAATGTCATTTTATAAAGTTGTGCCAAACTCAGTTTCCTCCTTTAAGTCCATAAGAGCACCACAGTTGGGACAATATTTTGGTGTCCAATCACTCCATATATCTGCATCTAAACCATTAAATTTATCTTCACCACATACAGGGCAGATTGAGTTCCCTGGTTCCCATCTCCCATGTTTTACATTCACCACATCGGCAGATGGTACAAAATCCAAAATCTGGTCTATTGTTGCTGCAATGTGTAATGGGCATGTACAGTCACCTGTAACAGACTTAAATGCGTTTCTAAGTTCGGATATACTTACATACTCATTATCGCTATTCATGTTGCAACCTCTTCGTCTTTACCAGCCAAATATATTTCAAGATCATACTCATCTTCGATACGATGGAATGCAGAAATAAATGGGTAATTGTTTTCAGGTGCTCCAGCTACAATTCTAAATGGTGAGAAGTCCTTTTTCTTGATACTATCTTCCAACCAATAAAGCAACCGCATTAGCTTGCAAATAAGCTCTTTATCTCTGCTTTTTCCGTCTAACACTACGCACAGACCATTTCTATCAGCTTCAGCAAGCTCTCTTAGACGATTGATATCTATTCCATAGCGTCTTGCAGTAGATTTTAAGTAGCCGCTCTCCACATCACTGCGGATTCTTTCTATCTCTTCTGGCTCCAAGCCTGTATCTTCATATGCGCTGCATTTGTTAGCACAGTCAATAAGTGGCAAATATTCGCTTTCGTAGTTTAAGCGCTCAGTGTGCAATTCATTGATTATTTCAATAGCATTATCACTTACTCGATCCATGTTGTTCTTTCTCCTTGATTTCAGCTAATACCAATTCCGCAGATAAAACCGCAACTTTCATTTCTGCATCGAAGAGCTTGTCTCTCGTTTCTTCAAGTTCAGATCGTAGTGTTAGTAGTTGTTTCTCTGCTTTTGCATATGCGCAATGGGCATCGCACTCTGGAGTATATTGCCGGCCAAATCTTTGAAAGCAGTAGTCTACGCATGGATTCATAGAATCAGACTCCTTTACTTATACCGCAGAATTTATCAATTTGCCTTAACTCTTCAAGCTCGTCCCTTTCCCTTTGCAGGTATTCAGCTATTTGCCTCATCGCCCAATCTAAACGGTTGGATGACATCCACCCATAGTTAATTCCACATTTTATTTCTTTCGTTTTGGTCTTGTTAGAAAACAGGCGCGTTTTTACTTCTTTAGTTTTGATCTCTGATACACTTGCATAGGGCAGGCCAAAATGTGTTTCAGTCCAAAACTCTATTTCAAATGTCCGCCCCTCTACCTGTACACGACCAGATTTATAGTCTTGTTTTATCATCGTGATATTTACATGGCCTCCTATAAGCATATCTGGTACAGCAAGCGATTCTTTTATTACTCCAATCTGGATGTTTTCTTCTTATGCAGAAGAATATTATCGACCACTTGCTTTTAATGTGGTTGTTCATTGTTCCCAATTAGATTTAACCCATTTTGTCCTTGTGTTAGATTTGACCTCTCAAAATAATCGATTGCAAGCTTATAGGCTTTTCTCTGGTTGTCAAAATCCTCTTGCGTCACATCACCCAGGTGAGCAATTTCTTTCTTGATAAGTTTGTTCTGACGGTGAAGCTGGATCGTATTTTGTGCAATGCGAATTACTTGTGTTGCAACAAGTACAGTTACCATGATTGTGAGATATGTGTCCATATGTCCTCCTGTAGTCTCTTCTTTAGATCTTCGTATTCTTTATCACTAAGAGTTCTATCGCTTGCAATAAAAGTGCTACCGCTCCTATTTGGGCAGGCCGTGCATTCGCATCGATTTGGATTACTTGTCTCGTTTACACGAAACGGGCATGAATTATAACAGTCCATAGTTACCTCTCCATGTTATAAAATTCCAGTTGGATGCTTCCAAAACTCATTCAATACATCATACGCAGTTTCTTCGTCACACCTATGTACGCTATGAATTTTCATATAATCGCCATAAATACGTCTGAATCTTTCTTTTGCGTCACTTGTGCCATTTGCTATCACATAAGATTGAAGTGTAGAAACATATCTCGATTTACATGAAAAATCAATGCTGTATAGAGCATACCCGTTCTTTAAGATATAGCGGTTGAGGACTTTATCTCCTGTTGATGGGTTGCAGTGGTAAACTACATCATATCGCTCATACGGAACCAGCTTTTCTACCAATGGAACTCCCCACTGATCTGGCGGCATGACTCCGATGGAAACAAGGTATGCACAGCTCTTTTTCCAATTATCAATAATCTCTAAGCAAGCATCCACATCCTTGTTGAGCAATTCGATTGAGCGCTTGTAATCTATTTCTTCCATTCGCTGCACCCTCCGTTATATTTCCATATACAACGGTCACATAGGCCAAAACACCATTTCTTTCTAAACCTAACCAGAACTTTTGGCATTTCTTTCAGCCTCCAATTTTTCTTTTTGCTTTTTCTGCCAAGCTCTAAACTTGGTTAGGTATGGCTCTGGGACTTCATATCCTTCTAAACTTGCAGAGTACATGAGTTTTTCTGGATCTGCTAAAACCATATCAATGACAGCTATCATGCCTTTCCAGTTATTCATGCTGTACATTTTGAAGCCGTCTCCGACTTTTTCAATTCCATCCTTTAGATCCCGTAGGGCTTTGCGGTAAACTGGATAGTAATGAAGCGGCAGACCATTATCTATGGCCTTTTTCTGCTCTGGAAGATAGGTGTTGAAGTATTCTTTTAAGTAATCTCTGGCAGTACAGAGCGTGGTACATCGGTCATTGAGATAAGCGTCCGGCTCTTCATCAATCATCTTCTGTAAATCGTCAATGAGGTCTTGAGGTTTCCATGGCCGAGCATCTACATGGCCTTTAATCATCATATTCCTCGTCCTCCATAACAGCTTTATTCCATGTGTCAATCGCGCATTTAAGCGCTCTTTCTGGATGGGCTTTCCCCTCAACTACTTTAAGGTGCGCCCTCCCAAGAAACGGTTTGCACTTTAAGGTAGCCCAACACCCGTGTCCAGCAATTCCTTTGAGAGACACGGATGGGGTTCTACCGCAAACTGGGCAGGGGAGAATGGCAACATCAACTTGAGATTGCATCAACATACTCTTTCACCTTCTTCACATTCCAGAAGACACGCTTCCCAAATTGAATGCGGGCTTCTGCAAGTTCCCCAATTTGTACGGCGGATCTTCGGCCACACCCAAGCATGGCCTGAAGATCGCTCGTATTCACTGCTATCTTTTCGCTGGGTTGAACCCCAGAAAATTGTCTTGTTGCGTTCATGTAATTCCTCCTACTACTACACCTACCAGTCCAGGAGCGCCACAATTAACCTCTATCTTCAGAAATTCCATCAAAAATCTGAATGGGAATCGGGCTACACACCACAGGATAGATGATGGAATCTCGGATTTGTTCCCAGGAGTCTCCCCAGGTCAAATCTTCCTGTACGGCTACAAAGTCCGCCCATCTTCCACGCATGTTTTCATTCAGCCCTCTGATACATGTAACTTGAACTCCGTCAAAGAGATACAGCCGCTCATTTTTGCTTGAAGTAACTAAACTCTCCTGCGAAACAAACCGAAAGCGGTTGATGTATTGCTCCAACGCATCGTCTGTTTTATAAAAGACTAAGATTTTGAATGCTATATGAATCACCTCAAATCAATTAACTAACTCCTTATAAATCGTCTTCCCAGTTCTTATTTACATACACACAGGCGCTTTGCCCATCATCTTGAACTACAAGCGCACATAGGCGACCACCAAATACACAGCCGGCATCGATACAGATGTCGCCAGTTGGAACCGTATAGGCTCTTCCTCCGCTTCTTGGCGTATGACCAAATACAACCTGTTTCTCTCGCTCTTCCGTATCCGTCCGAATCCAGTCGCGTCCCCACAGAAGATCTTCCTGGCTGTTATCTTGCAGCAGGGGGTAGGATAAGCCGGCATGACAGAAGATAATCTCTGGAGTGTCGTAGACAAGTGGCAATGTCTCAAACCATGAAATCGCGTTAGCAAGATCCTGCCCGTTTTTCTCAAAGCTGTATTCAGTTGAGCGCCCGCCATTTCTATACCAGAGCGGATAATTACCATGTCTGTATGCGTCAATCGCCATCTGTTCATGGTTCCCTCTGAGGCACACAACCTTATCCTTGCCGACTTGATGCTGAAGCTTAATCAGCATATCCACAACTTCATAGCTGAAATACCCACGATCAATGTAGTCTCCGATGAAGACAAGCGTATCTGTCTGGCTGGAATACGACACTCTGTTGAGTAAATCTTTTAGCGTATGTACGCACCCATGGATATCACCAATTGCCACCAGTCTATCCATCACTTCACCTCTTTGAAAACTTTCTCTGGATTCTTTTGTGGGACAACATTGACATTAACTCCAATCTTTTTGAGCAGCTCGATATAGTATCCAGCATGAATATTCCCCTCTAAAACTGACACTTCTTTTGCGGATGGAGCAATGACAGTTGTAATATCATCAATCTTTGTTCTTTTGATGAAAAGACCTTCAATGATATCAAACGGATGCCCCATAACGGAACAAAACCCGTTCTCTGTAACAATGGTACATCCGTCGATATGAGGCATAATAATCATTCTTCCACCGCCTCAGAATCGAACACAATAGCATCTGTGTAAAAGAACTCTGTATGGCTTCCGACATCAAAAGCAGTCATTCTTTTCCCATTCACTTTTGTATTCCACATTCGTACATAATAAATATGAAAATGGTGATCGTCGCAAAACTTCTTGATATGTTGGAGCGCTTCAGCGCGGGCTTCTTCCGTCGATAAGCTATCGCTAATCTGAGCAATCTCCCGCATATTCCCATTGCTTCCTTTGAAATATAGCGTCATGCTGCAATTTCTCCTTCCTCTGAGATTGGCAGTTTGTAAATCGTAACATCCATGTCGTTGAAATATGTACAAATCATTTTGTATACTACGCTCCAACTGCCATTTGCGAGACCGCACCCAAAGTTGTAAGGGAAAGCTAATGATTTATCGTGGAACGCGGTTCTCAGCTGGTCGAACGCTTTTGTGAGAGCCACATAATCTGTATAGACCTTCCCGGCGGTTCGCCCATAGTTGAGTTGGCCGAAGACATTGGCAACTGCTTTCCCAGGCTCCACATCGATCAGCTGCACTTTTCCAAGCAAATCATATGGGGAGGTAGAACGCCGGCAGAATTTGTGGTATTCTGTCTTAACCTCAGGCCAGCGTGTGTAGATTGCCTTTGCAACGCCAGATCCCATTACACTCCTACAATTTACCTGCTGAACAATAATATCTTCTGTAGCGTCCAGCAAATCACCAACTACTGTCTTAATCATCATGGTCTCTCTTTCTGCACACTTCTGGGACAAGGACAACGATTGATGTATCTGGCCTAAAACAATATTCCTCATATTTCTTGTTCCAGGCATTAGCGAACTCTACAAATTCCTTTACACCAGCGTTATCAAAATACACACCGTCGCAATCAAACTCATCTATAAGCTCTGCAATATGTCTTTCTGCATCGAGGCGAAGATAGTCACGATAAGTCCCGAATACATAATCTGGGACATCAAAGCCGCCAGACTCGCTTGCATCCAGAAGATCACCAAGATCTGCATAGAACTCATCGTTCCAGTAAAGCATGTTTCCTGATGACTTTTCCAGGTATTCTTCCCAAGTCATCTTCTGTGCCTTTTCAAAAAGCTCTTTATCCCTACATGAGTCACACTTGGTAATATACCGAGGGGTTTCAACACCACAGACGCTGCAATGGTATTGTTTACAACAAATATTTGCTGCGTACTCACTGGTATATCCCTTGCCGCACTTATCACAAAACCATATGTCCATAGTTTTCTTGGTCGCCATATAAATCACCACCTATCGAAAGATAACAACCATACTCGGAAATGGTGCGGAATTTTTTCCATCTCCAAACTTTAATCTGCCACGGATAAAGCGAATTTCCACATTTGGCTTTCTATAAATATAATCGTGAAAATAACTGGTATCTGTACGAGCCGGAATCAACATTACAACCGTTGTATTTGGTTTCTTTACTTCTTCAGAGCTTTTCTTCACCCAGTCTTTGATCGCTCTACCGTATGGCGGATTGCAAAATACGGTCTGCCCCCCCCCAGCACTGTTTAAGTCCATTTTCCTGCTCCGTAAAATACTTGTCGCATTTATGGTTGGACTCGTCTGCACAAGGGTCGAGGGTGAAGTGGAACTCTGAATTCAGTTTGTCGTAGAAGTCCTGCGGCGTTGCCCAGTCCATCTTCTTAGAAGAAAACATGACCTCTGTATTCATTGCCACCTCATAAATTGATTAACTATTTGCTTTGATAATTTCGTCCAATGTTCTTGGCGTATATCCCATATAGGGGAGCATACAACCCACATTGATGATGTTCCCGCAGTTATGCGAATTAAGAGATCTGCTGTTCTTCAGCTCCGCCCTCCATTTATTAAGGAAATCATTTTCCCGTGTTGCATGGACATGGCCGCAAAGCATATAACAGTCTGGATTGTAAGAAGACTTGTAAAGCAGAATTGGGTAGTGGCACATAATAACATGCCGGCCACCATCGGTAATCTCTTTATAGTCCTTTATGTCTTGGAACATCTTTTTCAGCGAGGAAGTCATCTCTTTCAAATCATGGTTCCCACGGATCAGTACCTTATTCCCGTTTAACAATGGTACAATTCGTTTCCACTCCGGTTCTTTGCCCCAGCAAAAGTCCCCTAAAATATAGGTAGTATCTCCAGCTAAAACCGTGTTGTTCCAATTTTCAATAAGAGATGTCTCCATTTCTTCTGTATTTCTAAACGGCCTGTTGTCAAATTTCAGAATATTTGCATGGCCGAAATGTAAATCACTTATGTATCGGTTCATTCTCGTCTCCTAATGTGGTAACGCTTGATACGGATATCAAGCCCTTTTTCTTTTGCTGTTTCAATCATGTGCTTTGTCCCTTTGGAAGTACCATCCCAGAAAGCAACCAGAGCGTCTGCGTATTCTGCCATTTTTACATTCCGTTTGAACCCAGCGGACTTCCCATCGAGATCCCAGTCGGCAGGGAAGTAGATAACTTGATATCCATGCTCTTTCGCATATCGCTCTCCGAGTCTATCTGCTCCACGAGCCATACCACATACAATCTGAATATCATCATTTATATTCTTTAGGAGGTAATCCAGGCTGTCGGAAAGCCCTTTATAGTTATTAAAGTCTCTACCGCCAGCCACGATTACTTTGAACATTTTGTTACACTCCTATCGATTAAAAATGAAAATCATTATCCTTGGCAAGAAACACTTGATTCATGGGGCAGTCCTTACACAATTCCTCTGCGTATGTACCACCTTCGCACATCATTCCATACCCACGATTGCAGCTTAAATCTTGCATGTCACCACGCCAGCGCTCAGTGATTATCCCTCCACAAGCGCCATCATAACAGTATTCCGACATTTTGTCACATCCTTCGGTTCATTTCTCTTATAAGAAAATCATCTGATTGCCAAAGACGATCTTCTTTGTATCGCCATGTTCTCTGGCAGTTATAATCAAGTTCTTCAGCACAACGAGAACATAGGCAATAGTGCTTTTTCCACGGTTTTTCAGTGAGTCTTGCCCCGCAGCACTCACATATATCTCCAGTATCAAGTGCATGATTAAATCTTTGTGCTTGACGTTCAGACGCATTTCCGCACAGGATAAGAGAATCCCTATAGTTGGACAAATCATAGTCAGAATGAACCATCTTCATATGCTCATAGTCCCAAAGAAAATGTTTGCCAAACTCTCTCATTACTTTGGTTAGGGATATTTCTCTTCGCTGGGTGCTGAATGTGCGGGACGCAGTTAAATCTACGTTTGTTTTCATTTGCGTTTACCGCTAAAGATACTTCTGATTTTGTTAAAGAAACTCTTTTTCTCAACAGAAGTAACCATAAATTCTCCGCGCTGATTTTCTACAATACCGTTAAGTTGCGCTTTTAGCTCCGCAATGTCCTCAGGAGTTTTAATTGTATGTGTAATGTTTCTTCCATTGTGTGCTTTGAAATCACCAACCAACTTATCAAGAGTTAGGTCGCAGTATTCATCTTCCCAATCACCAAGAAAATAGAAACGATCAACAACAGTTCTGCTTGCCTCATTTTGGAATGTACCAAACAGGATCGGGTCTGTACTTCTGCGCTCTTTTTCTACCTGCCGTTCTACGCGGCCAGTGTAGTCGGTGAAGAGAACATAGAGCTTATCGAACTTGCCCTTTACTGCCTCTACAACGGAGACAATCTCATCTGGAATCTCTCGCTCATAGTTTTCAAGCTCAATGATTTTCACAACATCTTTTGCCACATTGTCGATATACTCTTCAATATCGTCACGATAAATAAAAGTGTCTACACCGAGCGCAATCAATTCCCGCTCCTTTTCAATGCACTCAAGATGAAAAATCAACTTTCGCATTCCTTTTGTTTGCCCTGTAATCCGATACTTGTTCAAAAGCTCCAAACAATTATCGTAAATTGACGTTAGGTCTTCATCAGTAACACTATGCTTTCTATCCTTGATAAACTGGAAATATTCATCAGGGGAGTAGGTTTTGCTTGCGTCCATATGTAGACACCTCCATAATTCTTATTTAGTTTTTAGCGCCAAACTCAACGACATTTGGAACGCTGGTTGATCCAAATCCGCCGTTGCGCACTCCATCTGCCTCATCGTCATACGAAATCCCATAGGGAAGAAGAATGCCCTGCACAAAGCTGCTGCCCTTATTGATAAACAGCTTTTTATTCTGCCGGCTGTCATTGATTACTTTGGCAAAAATGTGTCCTTCATTGTCAGAGTGGAAATAGTCTGAATCAATTACCCCAACTGTATTGTTGAGCTGGAGACGGTACTTAAATCCAAGGCCGCTCTTTGGCATACAGGCCAGCCACCAGCCATGGTCAATTTCAACACGAATGCCAGTCGGAACCTTCATTTCTACGCCTGGAGTTAGGCTCATATCAAACGGGGCAAAGAAGTCATATCCGGCAGATCCCTTTGTAGCCCGCGTAGGAATCTTGATCTGGTCATAAATCTCTCTTACGGACTCTTTGGACGGCTTATCGCAATCCTCGAAAAATGTGTCACAATAATCATTGTAGAACTGGTCAAATGATACCTTGCTAAATTTCGCTACCCGATTCATGTGTTATCATCTGCCTCCTTGATTTTGATATATAAACCGCAATGGCATGTTCCTTCCTCCATCGCAAGAAACTCTTTACACATACATTTTGTATCTGGGCTTTTTACAAGCTGACAGGGGCAATACCCATCGTTTGCTTTCAATTTTGCTCTTACTTCATTTGCATACTCTTTGTCTGGATTCACTGTGATTCTCATATGGCACCTACCTACGATATCTGCTCTGCGTACTGATTATCTGATGAAAGCTCAATCCCCAATATATCGTCATACCGATGCTGCTTATCCGGGATGAAACGGCCAAACTTCACAATAATGAATTTGTATTTCCGAAGCCGCTCAAGCTCGGCCTGTACTTCATCTGGGTAATATCCTGTATAGATTACAAATGGGGATCTATCCCCAGATGTACGAAATAGGCGGATAAGAGACTCAACCTCGTCAATTTGGAGCATAGGTTCCATCCCGCCAATCACAACTGCTTTTGTAATCGGGTTTGTTGAGAAGTGCTGGTAAATTACTGTGTCTGGAATCTCTTTTGTATCTGCCTGGGCAAGAGGTGCGTTTTGGCACACCTCAATACCCAGGTTAGATTCTGTACAGCATTTGAAATCACAAAAGCAGGTGTTGATAAACATGGATGGGAGCTTGAAGTTTGTAAAGTCCTCTTCAATAATTCCCTTTACCCGCATTACATGACCTCGCTTTTTGTAAGAACATCATACCACTTTCTCTTATTAAACTCCTGCTTGCGGATGTTCTGATAGCTGCTTACAGGGGTATAGAAGCCAACTACACGAGCGTATGTATCAGCAATGGGTTTCCCGCAATGCGGGCATGTCTTTGTACCCATAAAAGCGTGTTTGTCTTCACACACAGAAATCTTTGTCGTAAACGCAAAATAAATCACGCCCTGGCTGGCTACATAGTTGAGCATATCCCATGCGGCCTCTTCATTGGGGAAACGGCTCTCAATATCAATATGGGCGATACAGCCACCACCACACTTGGCATCAAACAAGGAACCAAGTCGGCACTTCTCCTGAATCGTGCATTTCTCCATGAGAGGAATCCACTGGTTTGAGTAGATAAAATACTTGTTCTGCTCAAAGAGAAGATTGTCTGCCGTACAAATGACACCAGCGCAATTCTCCGCAGGAATCATTTCCAGGTTGAATGTGAAATCGCACTCAAAGTTATCTTTGACATCGTTGATGGTATCGAGAATTTCAGTTGCAAACTCCACTGCCTCATCTGAGTAGGACTTATTTCCCATTTCATCCTCGTTAATCAGGCCAAAGAGATCCATGACCTCGTACATGCCGATACCGCCAATGGTGCAGAATTGCTTATCCAGCTCAACGGCACCGTCCTGATAGTTCGGGAGAAGACCTTTCTCGATATTTCTTTTAATGACATACCGCATGGAATACAGAGCCTTGCAATCAAGCAACACACGATCACGAAGAATGCTGAGATACTTCTTCTTGTTCATCTTGCTCTCATACGCAATGCGAACAAGGTTGATGGTGCTCACGCGGCAAGACCCAACACTCAGAGCAGTACCGCCGATGGAGTTGATAAACGCATCCAGTTTCTTTGTATCGCTGAGCAGCCGGCAGCAGTTTGACAGGATGCCAATGTTGTCGCTGACAAAGAAATTGGAATCACTCCATTTGATGTTGTGATTACTGCACCAACGAGCAAATTCTTCATCCTGGAACTTCCCGTCCTTATAGTAAAGCGAATAGGTGAGAACCGGATATGTGAACATGTTTTCCTCTCGAATTTCGCTTACAACTTCCATAAAGACCTTCTGGAACTCAATGAAGTCCTCAATATGGTCAATGGCAAGCTGCCCATCGGGGAACTCCACACCACCAAACAGGGACTCCAAATAGGGGCGGTCAAAGATAGAGACATTCGTGAAAGCGCTCTGATCGATTCTGAGGAATGGCTGATTCAGACGATAGATGAACTTTTGGAACTGCTGTCTGGCGTAATATGATGGATTCTTCATATAGTATCCACCATCAACATCCTTCTTCCAGAAGTACCACGCCCAGATCAATACATTTGGCAGGCCAACTGCGCCAGACTGACGGTTGGAAAGGAAGGACACGAACTCGATTACATCATCAAAATATGTGGTAAGGTGCTTTGGAGCTTGGTGGTTATAATGATCCAGGAAGAAAAGACCTTCTGTTGCCAACCGAGTCAAATCATTTGCCCAGCAGTATGGGAAATAGCTGGCTGTCGTGCTGTCGTTGAGATAGAAGCCTTTGCTGAACTCCTGCTCTAACCATTGCTTTGCGGTGCGCAAACCCCACTGCTTTTTGATGGTCATAAAGATCTTGTTCAGTGCGAAAAGCTTATCCTCGCTCTTAGCTTTTTCTGTCATAAAGCTTCGGATATCCTTATGGTTTGCATTTGCATTGGGATCAATAGAGGCATCCGCCAATGTATCCTTGTCTACGAAATTGTCAATAAACTCGGAGAAGTCCAGCTGGCTCGGATGAACACCATTGATATACTCAAAATCCTCACCATATTTCTTTTTCAGGTCTTCTAAGCAGCGCTCAAAGTCCTTAGATAGCTTTAGCGTAATATCCATATTCCATCACTCCCCCTGTTCATTGATCCACTTTACCGCCTCTTGAAAATCCATTATTTTCCCGTCAACATCAAGCACAGGAACCGATGTAATGCCAAGGGCAAGCATTTTATCTACATCTGTACACATCTCATATGAGATACTTTTCTCGTTGAGCTTACGCTCTAAGACCCCGCATTTAGGGCACCCAGTTGAATACACTACAATCATGCGCTTTCTACATCTACTCCTTTCAGAACTTGGTCAATCTCATCTTCATCGGAAAGCATATCCGCAAATTCAGAGACAACCTCATAAATTTCATCCCAGGTTTCTACTCTTACCATCCCAGCTGCCTCATCGTTATAGCTCCTATTGTGTGGACGATCAAAGAGAACAGCCAGACCACAACTCGTAACTTCAAGATTGTGTGTGCCGTCATCAATCATAATGTCACCGAAAATAAGGCTCTTATCACTTGCGACAATGACATCCTCCCACTTTAGGTAAGGATACATTTCAAGCAACCGCTTGATTTTTGCAGGAACCGTAGCATAATGAGATGCTGTAACAATGCGGATAGTGTGTCCATCATCAATCAATTTTTTTAGGATATCCTGGGCGTTCTGCATTGGAGCAATCTTTCCCCAAAATTCAGCGGTGTTGAGAGGGGAGAAGAGATCTTCATTTGTAAGAGATGGGAAGAACTTTGCAATTCTCCAATCAGTGATATCCTCTTCACAAAGGGAAGACCCGCACTTCTTATTCAGCTCATCAACCCAACACTCAACAAGGTTTTCGAGAACATCGTCCATATCAACTAATATGGTCAGTTTCTTCATGCACACACTCCATATCTGTCTACGACGAGATTACAAACTTTATTGTAAAGATCCTCCAATGTGCCGTCGTTCACGATTAGAAAATCTGGGACTACATGATCGAGCGCAGTTTCAGACGGGTGATTCTGCTGCTCTGTAGTAAGGGGGCTTTCAAAGTTCTCCCGGCGCACCCTTAAATGAATCACATTAAACCCGGCTTGTTTCAAACCGTCGATCTCATTTGGAAATCTGCTGTCTGGAATAAGAACAAAATCCCATTCGTTTGGGAACATTGAGAGCATATCTTTGACGAAATCAACCCAATAATTGGGACGCTGCTCACGTACAATGTCTGTCCCAACCTTCTGGAGCAGACTTCTACCATAAGCATCTTTCTCACCATTCCATCCAAAGAAAGTTCGACATACATACTTTACAAGATCGCCGTAATGGGCAATTAGTACGGTATGCCCCATGCTCTCCAGTGCCGTTTTCATCATCCCAGCAGTCGTATCCTTTCCATGCTGCGCTTTACCAGAAATACAAACTACCTTCATTTACTCAACCTCGCACTCGATATCATCAAAAAGAACCGGGATTCTCGCCTTAAACTCATTCAGCAGCATCATCGCAATTTCTCTCATCTGCGGATGCGCCGCAACAGGAGTACGGAGCTTGAAGAAATGTCGCCACTCACGCATGTTCATTGTGATACAAATCTCTGTCTTTGTGGAATTGTTCAATACGGAGCGGGCAATCTGGGGAGATGCACCAAGTTCAATCATGCGATTGTAATGGCGCTCAGCATCACTACAGGCCATAAGCCATTCGTTGTAAATAGAAGCAACAGTTTCCGCATCCAGATTCTTCATTTTTGGATCAAGTTCAATACCGCCTTTGAGATCGATATATGTAATCTCTTTTCCAAACTTATCCTTGGAATAATTACAGTATCTTGTGCTCTCCTGGGCGTAGCTTGCAATACGGTGGCGCACCTCTTCATGGGAAACGCCACGATCATTGATAAGACGCACCGTGATATTGTAGTGCTCAATTACAGCCTCATGCCCGCGTTTAATAATTCCAGATACAAATGATTTACAGGAATCATCTGTAATCTTGTCCTCGCTCTTATAGCATGTGCGGCCAACAGTTTCGATTGTTTTCAGAATCTGATCTGAATCAATCGGCGTAATAATTTGAAAGCTTGGCTTAATTACCTTCATTACAGAACCTCCATAAATAGATTAACTAATTGCTTAAATAGCAGAAATATGTTGTAGTTCCAAGCACCTCATCGTAGTATTCATAGTATGTACCATCACCCTGCGGAAAGTTTGCCTGGAACACTACATTTTCAGGTAGAACGCTGCCATGCTCTAAGAGCTGTCTTGCGTTTTCAATAGTTCTTTCGTCCGGCGTATTATTTATCGCGCCATTCCATGTGGGAGAGTATTGGCCTTTTGCGTAGATTACGTCATATAGAGTATCAGGGAACAGTTCATGGTTCATTCTGTTTATCACAACGCTGCCAACATACAGCTGCATTTCATCAGATACCCAGCTGGCTCCCATTTCAGCAGTGATAAGACGAGCCAATAAATCTAAATCATCTTCTGTATACGGAATAGCGGGAGTATTCACATCTACACTCTCTTTCTCCACCTGCGGACTTGCCTTGGCTTTCTCAATAGCTGCATCTTCCACCTCTGTATCATTCGATGGAGCAGGAGTTTCATATGAAATGCAAGACAGCTGCTTTGCCTCAACCACATTTGTATCTGGCAGAACAAACGAAGTCAAAACAAAAATTGCCGAGGCCATAATCAGGCATGTTACCGTTTTGAAGATAAAATTATGTTTATGTGTCATTTCCGTTATATCCTTTCTTACATTATGCAATCAATTCGTAATCAAGCAAATACCAATAACCACTCCTGTTCTTCTCCAATTCTTTTGCGAACACGATATCAAACCGCTTAATGGGGGTTTTCGTAAAAGTATGTGAACGGATTGTGAGACGCGCCATTTTCCCACTACCGATAGATCTTGTCTGCACAGCGTATCCCCAAATTGTATTATCCTTTTTACTGGACAATGGGAACACATCTGTAATCAAAAGCTTGCGACGGTCTTCTTTCTTGTTAGTTGTTAGGTCAATATATCCCATGAGTTCGATTTGATTTTGTATTTTGCATTTCAAATCTAAATCTGGGAGATTCAAAGCCTTAATAATGCTTTCACACTCATTTAGAAGACCCTGCATATCTGTAATGCTATAAGCCTTTGCTTCTGTCCCACTCTTTGTTTTATCGGTTGCATATTTCGATACAACCTCAAGCATTTGACCGCTCAGTTTATCTTTCTGAACTTTCTTTGCTGTTCCGTTCTTGAAAAAGGCAAAAACAGATGTGATTTTTGAAAGCTCTACGACATTCCCAAAATCAGAAAAGAAATCAATCTTGATAAGAATATCTCTTTGTCTGGTGTCAAGAGATGTCTCTGAATTCATCAAACTAAGCAAGGACATAAATGTATCAGGAGCGCTTCTTTTTGAGAGATCATAAAGCTCGTTTGCCACGGCGCTGTTCATGTACTTGATAGAGTTGATTCCCTTTGCTATCACATGGCGATCTTTATCAAACACATATTTGTCTTTAGAGATGCCGTATCGAGGTGGGACAATTTGAATCCCATACAGCTCTGCCAGGGCGCTTCCGTTCTTGATGTCATCCTCGTTGTTTGCGTTGTTCAAATACGCCGTAATAAATTCCGCTGGATAATAATAACGAAGGTATGCACATAGATAGCCGATCATGCAATACCCGATTGAGTGGTTGTATCCGAACTGGTAGGAAGCACTATCTTCAATGATTTGAAGAAACTCTTTTGCCTCTTCTTCCGCTACTTCTCTTGGCTGGGACGATTTAGAACAGTACCCCTCTAAGATATCTGGTAATGCTGCTTCCAGCCTATCTTTTTGCTTGCGGCCAATAGCGCGACGTACATTGTCTGCCTCACTGCCAGATAGACCGCAGATCTCTTGTAGGAACTTAATGGTATCCTCTTGGTAAATAAGATAACCAAGGTTATCCTTCAGAAGATCGTCAATGATGGGAGATGGGTTGTGGTGCGGTTTTCGCTGAAGAAGCTCATCTCGATATGACGCACCTGACGGCCTGATACATGCAGTAACCAGAGACATATCATAGATACTGTGCGTTTTGAATTTCCGCAGACTATCAAAGGCAAAAGCTGATTCAAACTGGAAGATCCCAATAGGGGAGCGCAGCATGTCTTTCCAAACCGCATCGTCATCCCAGTTTATTTCGTGAGACTTTGGATATGGCTTTCCAATCAGCGCATATGTGTCCTTTATGATCTCGATATTCTTTAAGCCAAGGATATCGTATTTCACAAGGCCGGCCTCATGCACACACTCCATATCGATCTGCAAGATTTCTTTTCCCTCAGAGAGAAATGTACCGTAGTGATCCCGCAGTGTGATTGGGCTTGCCACAATGCCGGCTGGGTGCATGGATTGAGAAATCGCAACATCAAGAAGTCCGTCGTAGTAGTAAAACACTTCTGGATATTTTGTTCTTGCTTTTTCCTCATCCAGTTCAAACAAGTCTTTGATCTCGTTATTTACTTTGCCAACCCATGGATTCTTCTGAAAAATCCTCTCATTTTCCTCTTTGAGTTTTGTGTACTCTTTGGAGAATTGTTTTACCAGCTCTGCCCGTGGGGTTTGCTCCAATCTTTTCGGCAAAATGAGCTTACCGTTTTCATCAAGAAGATACAGGGTAAATACGTCTCCCACATCGCCAAAGGAAATCGGTACGCTATCATCTTTTAGGCATTCCATTACCTTTCGGAATTCTTTTTCATCTCTTTGGTGTTCCTTATTCCATTTTACACCAAGCGCACGGCAAATCTCATCAATACATCCTTTGGACTTGATTGTGCCAATGGCGAGAATAAAAGCGGTTTTTTCCTGACCAAACCTATTGATGATGTACTCATACACCCTATCTCTGTCAGACGGAGATACGTCAATATCGATATCTCCGATCTCTTTACGGTCTTCATTACAAAACCGAGAGAAAACCGTGTGCCAGGTTTCAGGATTGAGGTCTGTCGTGTTTGTCACATAGGCCACGCGAGAGCCGCCGCAAGAGCCACGGTTAAACCCAATCGGAATACCATTTGATTTGCACCATGTTACAAGCTCCGACATGAACAGCATAAATCCAGACATATCGATTTTATCAAAGACGCGGCACTCTTCTTTGATTGCCTCTTTGAATTTGGGTATCTGTTCCTGGGTGATTGCCCCCTCTTCAATTTTGGCATCAAAGTTTTTCTGAATAGTATCATCAAACACAGCTTTGTCTTCAGCGCCATACAGCTTAGGATATTTGAAGCTGACATCCAGATCAAAAGGCTCAACAGAATCTGCCATACGGTTTGTGTTTTCTATCGCCTGGAGAAAAACCGACTCTGGCAAAGCGTGTTGAATGCGGAACATTTCAACCAGTTCGTCATAGGTCTTGTAGGTCAAGTCAAAACTGTCTTCGTCTGCAAACTCAATATGTTTTGCCAGCTGCATGATACTTCTGCACTCTGCCTTATAAGCATCAATGCTGTGCGTATCTGTGCCAGCGATCAAGGGAATCCCGTACTTCTTAGACATTTCCGCCAAGTGACAGTTGTAAGAGATTTGTTCTCCAAAGTTATGAGCCTGCACCTCTAAATAATCATAATGCCGAAGCAGCTTTTCATACATCGGATGCCGAATGCTAAGCTTGTTCAGAGGGGATGCGAGACAGGCGCTAATCTTAATCACATTATCAGAGATGCCAAGAAACTCATCAAATGTAATTCGTGGCTTATAGTAGAAATGATCTTCACGATTGGACAGGCTCACAAGATTGTTGATTTCAAGGATGCCGTCATAATTCTTTGCAATCAAAATCGTGTGATAATTGTCTCTGACCTTCTTTTTCCCAGACTCCATTAGATCAGAAAGCTCTTTTTGTGCTTCTTCTTCGCTTCGACCTTGCTGCGCCTCATACCATAAGTCGTTTACATCTGGGTACTCATAGAGCTGCTCGGTCAAATAGCATTCTACACCATGAAGATATTTGATTCCCGCTTTATCACAGGCCATCTTTTTTGCAACCCACTGATATATATTTCCGTGTTCCGTAAATGCAATTGCTGTCTGACCAAGCTGGACAGCACGATCAATATAGTCTTGAAACTTTGTCGCGCTATCCAGCAAGGACAGCTCTGAATGCACATGGTAAGCAGTATAATTTTTAGACAGAAGTTTCGCCTCCTTACCACTATCCATCTACTGTTCCGAATACCTCATCTTCTTCATCAATTAACTGAGCTGGGGGATAGGGGAGACCACCTGTGTACGGGTGCTTATCCCAGGAGTATCGACGATCCAAATCCTCTTCAGAAGTAAAAAACCGCCTGGAAGGTTGGTCGTAATATACGCCAACGCTTCTACCCTCGAACCCAAGCATTCTGTCTTTTAGAATGTCGATCAGAACATCTTCCTTGATTGGCTTAACGCGCCAACCAGAACCATTCATCTTTGGCTCTCCCTGCTTATCCCTTTCCGATACACGGTAGAGACTGATGATTCTGTGCGCCAAATCAATAATAGCCGAAATGCCTTGAACATCCATCTTGTTAAGCCGCCGCATTGTGTCAATCTTATGAGGATGGACAACGAGTAGAACGATGACATTGAACTTTACTGCAAACGCAATCAGATTCATTATCAATTCGGATTGCTTATTGTATTTGTTATCATCGCTGCATTCCAGATTGATAGCGGTAAGATTGTCAAGAATCAAAAGTTTTGTCCCATATTTGCGAACAGAGTCTTCCATAGTCTTCAGAAGATCGGTCATCCGGTTAGAACGGCCATCCTCATAGATATACAAGCGACCACGGTAAAACTCATCGATCTCCCGCTTTGCCTCTGGCCTTACCTTGTAATATGTCGCATCTTGAAAGTGACGCTCTTCAATGTGGCGCTGGCCTGCAAGAACGGAGTTCAACCAGTTTTTTGTCTGGAAATTAGGAAGTTCACCAGAAAACAGGAATACATTTTTATCCTGTTCAAGAGACTGACAAATGATTTGGTTGATAAACGAACTCTTGCCGGCTCCGTTGATGCCAGTAATGATGTTCAATGTGCCTTGAAACAGTTTCATAAGATAACGGTCAAGAGGCCGAATGCCGGTTGTGATACCGTCAATCTGGTCTAAGTCAACATCCTGGATATCGGAGAAATCAATTACACCTGGTACTGGGCTATCCTTGGCATTCAAAATGATTTCAAGGACTTTTTCTTTGCCAAGGTAGTAAAGAGCCTCGTTGAGATCGTTGATACTATATTTTTTGCCGTTCTCTGCCTCAAAAATAGGAGGTACTTCAACGACCTTAGTTCTCCAGCTGCCAAGGCGATACACAACCTCTTTCTGCATTTTTTGTCCGGCTTCGTCATTGTCGGAACAAACGATGATGCTGTCAAACTGCTCTAACCAATCCCAATTCTCTTCTATCCAGTGAAAGTTCCCGCTGCCGAGCGGGACGGAGACTGCATTTGTGAAACCAGCCTCAATAGCGGATAAGCAATCGGGTTCGCCCTCGCAGATCAATAGGGGAGCGGTTGTGTTTATACGGTTCATGTTAAATAGGAGGTTACTTGTATCAGCGTTCTTTTGACACCAGCATTTATTTTCTCCCTTGTGGATCTTTCTGGATGGGCGGTACTTTACCATAGTCAGAACATCGTTGGAATCATAGTAGTTCCACACGATGTTTCCTTCTTCATCCTGTCTGACATCTGCGTAATCCAATGTCTGAGGGCTAATGCAGCGCTTTTTGAAGTACGCATAGATCTTACTTTTATCTCCAATAGGTATTTCTTTCGGATACCTATATTGATGCTTTGTTTTCACTCCAAGCTCACCAAAGCTGTATTTGATCCCAGCCAAATCGAACAACTTCTGGCAAGCCTGAAGATAAGTCATACCCTTATAGATGAACACATCAAGGATGTCATAATTTCTTGCACATGCTCCAAAGCAATGGAAAGAGTATGTTTTGCGGTTATATATAAACGATGCGTGATCCTCCTGATGAAAGGGGCAACAGCACCGTAGGTTCTGTTCATCAAAATCCTCAATGCCTAACTCCTGAACGATAATCTTTGCGTTATCATCGCCCAGCTTTTCTTTCGCCTCAAGGATCGTATCACGATCAATTTGCAGTTCCCGTCACCCCTCTCTTTAGGAAGCGTTTCTATACTCACAATCCCCACTTACATCGCATAGATAATGGCAACGCCAATAATCTGGCTTTGCTCCCCAGTCATCATTTATGATGATTTTTTCAATCTCTTTTTTTGACCATTGCTCCATACGATGAAATTTCTCTTCTCGAAAAGCCTCTTGAATCATTGTCTGTGAACGAAAACAATTGAATTCAAGTGCATCTGGATATTTACCGTATAACTCTTTGACTGGTGCAGAGTATACATACAGCTGTCTATAGTAGCTGTCTAATTCCAAATCCGACTTTGTAGGGGATGCCCGATTTGAACGGGGCTTCAATGTCCTTGATTTATGGTCTGTGATAATTAACTTCCCGTTTTCTTCACTGATAAGATCTATAAAGCCAGTCCATGGTCTACCAGCAAATTCAAAACTTACCTGCTGCTCTACACCAAGGATATCTCTCTTTGGAAAAGATAGATTATCAAGATAACGGAAGCCCTGCTCAAAATAATTATGGTAGATTTTTTGGTTTGGAGCCTTTGACCTTACATTAGAAGAAAAGTGGGCTACATAGAATGTAGAAAGATCAGATTCCTTCAAAACACCGTCTAAGTACATTTGCATAATCATGTGGATATAGCTTCCGAACTCTGCAAAAAACCCACTTTTCTTTTTCAGCGGCCTACCGAACTCATCACGATACAGATAGCTCAAAAACCATCTGTAAGGACATTCATCAAATGATGTGAGGCGAGAATAGCTCCATACCATATCTGATATCGTTAAGTCGTAACGAATAGAGCATCACCGCCAGCCTATTGATCAGAACGGCAGGTTTTCATCGTCCTCTTCAGAGGACTCTTCATCGGCCAGCGCAGCAGGCTTAACCTGAGCCTTTTTCTTCGTAGTCTTGGCGGGCTTCTTATTGTCAGACTGTGTGGCTCCATCGCTCATCTCAAAGTCGAACATGGTGAAGTTGGTGTACTCTCGCCCTTCGTCCTTGTTGTACTTGTTGGATACATCACACGCTCCAATCTTGATTCTGCACCGATCCCCAGAAGACAATGCGGAATCAATAAGGCCGAGTTTCTTGTTTGCCTCTCCGACAAGCCCAACGAACCCGTTAAAGTCGGTCACATATTCGTCCGACTTCTTATCTTTTCTGCTAATGGAGAGACGAACTTTGGAAAAATTATCTCCCTGGTTCGTAATCTCCCATACTGTTGCGAATGCGCCCTCGTGAAATCCCATTATTGCTTACCTCCATCCTTACCAACCGGGCACTGCTTTTGCAGTTCCTCCAGAAGCTGCGCCGCAACCTCTGGATCTGTCAAATAATTCATATAGTCAGCGCTCGGCTTACTTCCGTTGCGTACATATTTCTTAACCAGCTCTGTCAACGCTTTTCTCGCCGTATCAGAATTGTCGTTTGCGTCAAGAAAACTGTGAACATGGGCATCAATCTTCGTAACAATCTGTTTTGTTACGGCCATATTTGCCTCGACCTCCGCCTCTTCCTTCTGGCTGCGGTAATAATCGGGATCATCATCTGGTGTTGCGATCTGGAAATACTGCGTTAGGAATTGACGCTGCGCATAAGTAAATCCTCCGCCCTGTGCCTGGGAAGGATCGGACTGCTCTCCACAGCAAGTCCAAGGAACCTGTCTAAACTCTCCGCTGTCAACATCGATCCAGGTAAAGATAATATCCTGAGACACCACAAATTCGTGTACGACTTCCTGGATGGTCTTTCCGTCTTTGAGCACCTTCGGCTTTTCATAGTGGTCAATTACAATTTTTTGCGAACCGTGTACGCATTCCTCTTCCAGCAAAAGACCGTATTTATCCATGCCGGCTTTCAGTTTGGCAAGAATTTCAACGATAGAAGCATAAGTATATCCGTATCCCTTCTTGCTTTTCTTTACTACATCTACATACTTGCGAAGCTCAAATAGCTTCTTGTTCAAGTTCATTGTGTTTGTGTTTTCAGACACTGCGTTCCTCCATCAAATAAGTAGCTTCCATATCTGCAAGGTGGAGCAAAACAGCAAACGGGCACATATCATATGCTTTGCTACATCCAAAATCTCCGCCCTTTACAGCACTATCAAACCCTGACATGTGCCATCTGATTGCGTAAATCTCTTCATCTGTCAGCTTCATATATTGAAGCAGAATAATAACAGACTTCTCGCCATGACCAACAGGGAATTGGTCTTCCGCCTTATAGAAAGGCTCTTTGTGCCACTGTCCAGTCTGCTCGTCCTTTACATTCTTAGTGCCTACTGTATAGTAGTTTGCTTTGCATAAATCATGGAACAGCGCCGCAATCGCAATGCTTTCTTCTGACGCTTCGACTTCTTGAAATTGTTTAACTAATTCCTTTAAGGCATCATACACATTGAGCGAATGCTCCAAGAGGCCACCTTCATGGTTTCCATGGAACTTTGTACTGGCCGGAGCAGAATAAAAATCCGTACTTTCAATCCAGGCTAACAAATCATCCAGGCCACCGCGCTTAATGTTGTCTCTGCAAATAGATAGGTATCGCTGTTTTAGATCTTCATTTACCAGGATATATCACTCCCATAAATCATCGATATTTTTGCGGCAATAGCAATTTTCGCAATACACCTCGCCTGATTTCAGCAGAATGTATTCGTCAAAAATCGGATTCCCGCACAGATCACATTGTTTGTAAGGTACATAACTCCCTCCACACATTGGGCAACCAGTGAAATGCTCATATGGCGGAGTGTCGAGGCCGTGTGTCTCAGTATACTCCTTTGGATTCTGAAACACACAGCCACACTCTACGCATACGAAATTACTCGTCTTCCTTTACCCGATAACCAACGCAGACACCCATGCTATCGTCACCGGCCAGCTGCTTAATCATCTGATCCAGGCCAATAATCTTAGACTTAGGAGGGAGGGCGGTATGAGATGCGTCCTTGTTCTTGTCCTTACCCTTTTTATTGGGCTTTAGATATGGACGGAACGCATTCTTGAACTGAGCCTTAAACTCCCCACGAGACCCATAAGCCTTTCGCATACAGGCCATGGCATAGCCGAATTCCTCAGAGAACACATCGTTATCGCAACGAACAACAGTCTTGTCGCCGTCCTCCCAGTACACAATAGTGGCAGGAGGGTTGAAGATAACCTGCGCCGGCTTCGGAATGATATTGCAGGGAATTGCTTTCGCCTCTGCAATAGGGGTAAGAGTGACTCTGCTGGAAAACAGGTCGTGCGCTACATTCTTGATGAAATCTTCTGTGGTCATAAACTTTACTCCTTTGATAAAATTTGATTAACTAATTGCTAATGCGGGCTATAAATTTCGGCTATTTGTCGAAATTGATTAACTATCTCCTATTACAGTATAGCAGATAATCCTCAAATGTCAAGAGATTTTTCGTGTTTTTCTTGTAACTCAATCACGCAAATTCCAGTGTTTTGAGCGGTTATTGTTGGGCATATCAATCCGCCCTCTTGTACGCGGCCACGTCTGGTTTTGCTGTTGGGATAGGACAGGTCAACAGCCCCCCCCACAAGACACTCAATATATCCTTTCTTTGTAGCCTGCTTAATTCTGATTTTCTCCATACACAACTCCTGGTGGATTACCATGGATTTGCGCCCGCAGCGTTGGGCACATAGGTTTTATTGCACATTTCTTCCCAGACCTGCCCTGCGGATCGATTAGGCCGAGCGGGGAACCGTGTACCATCCTGTTTTCGCTCCACCCCCCCCCAGCGTCTGCCTTGAGGGTACGGGATACACCATCGCCACTGTACACTCTGTTTGCGTCACCGTTGTAATCATTGATATATCCGACCTGCTGTAGATTTGGCATATCTTCTTTGCTAATAGACGAATACTCATGCGGTTCTGTTTGGAGTCTTGTCAATGCCTTTTCAAACGCTCCAATCCCGCTGAAAAAGGAACCGACTACCATACCATCAAATAGGTACGGCATTGCATCATAGAGGTTTTCCATGATATGCAATAAAACATCTACAACAATACTATTCCCGGCCTGCTTATAAAGCTGAGAAGAAGATCTGTCATTTCCTTTATATAAATTTTCGTTCATTCTTTTCCTGGCGTTTTCAAAGTCGTCATCTTCAAAGCCCATGAGCCGCCAGCACTCCTTTGGAGTTAATTTTCTAACGCGGTATCTCTGTTGTGCGGGCACAATCAGCTTTGTGCCGTTCCCAGGCGCATCATTTTTGAAATTTGGCATAACAGTCCCTATGCAAGTCTGATCTGACTTGATCCTCCTATTGTAATCATCATAAATAATAATGTGTGGCTCCAAGTTGCCCCCCCCCATACAGCTTAGGGTAGGGGAGATACCTTGTGGGTCATATACTCTACCTTGATTCGGATTACTTCTTGTCTTGGTAGGGCATACATTTCCCACTTGAATAATCTGATCTCCCATGTTCAATTACTCCCGTCATAGGTTGATTCCCAAACCCTTTGTAGTCTCTCGCCAGAAGTGTCATAGCTACATCGCTATACCCATCAAATGTTGTTCCCTTCTGGCTTAGCTTTGCTCCAATCTGCCGGCAGTAAGTCCCATGTGTGCCGGTCTGTTGAGCTTCTTCCGCTTGTTCGTACTGTTCTGCTGACGTTACGCAGCGGGGGGGGGCGATCATCCCAGCTACTTTATCGTCGCTGAGATAATATCGCTCATCAACTTCCTTCTCCAGCATATCGATAAGAGTATGCTTTAACGGGATGGGGGAGGGAAACTGGAATTTCCCATTATCAAGATCCCTACGAATGATGACACAATATACACGCTCTCGGTTCTGAGGAATGCCATAGTTCTTTGCGTTCAGAACCTGCCAATACACATTGTATCCGTAGTCCTCCAGTTCTTTGACAAATAAATCAAATGTAGTCTTAAAACGAGCGCCTACAATATTTTTGACATTTTCATAAATCGCAAAGCGAGGCTTCTTTTCTCTTAGGAATCTGAGCCATTCTACAAGAAGAGAAGATCTTGTCTTTTCAATCTCTGTTGATCCGCACTTGGGGCATTTATCCCGCATAGTGTAGTGGGCTTCTAAGGGGTTATATGTATGACCGCAGCTTTTACATGACCATGCAGCCCCCCCCCTGTTTGCCCGCAATTGAGAAGTCCTGGCAAGGGCTTCCGCCAAACATGGTATTGAAATCAGGCACAGACTTTTCATCTGCCTTTGTGATGTCGCCAATGTTCAGAGACGGATCTACGCCATGGACTGCACAATAGCTTTCTGCGGCGTACTTGTCAAACTCGCAGAATAGGGCAGTTTGATAGTTCGTAATAATTCCTCCTTATTTATCTACTTCTTCAAATACAATTTGTTTTGGAAGGATATCCTTGCAAACATACACACTGCTAAATGGAGGGTTAAGAGATGGTTTCTGCTCTGCATAATCCTTGAAATAAGAAATGCGCTTATTCATATACATGATTTCAAAATCATGCGTCTTAAACATATTAAACCGCTTTTGACTTTCAAATAAACCAACGACTCCAACCAGCATCGCAAAGGGTTTCCCGATTTGAAATAAACGGTCAAACACTTCTGCTTTGAGCGAATAGGGAGGATTGCTGATGATAAAGTCGCAAATAGGCGGCTCAATAGAGAAGAAGTCCTCTCCATTTACAATGTGTGTAGCAATAACCTGGTATCCTTTATCACGAAACATTTTTACAAATAAGCTCTCTTCAGTATCGAATGGACACCAAATCCTCACGGGGGGGGGTGGAAGATACTTTAGGATAGGGTAAATTGCGTATTCTGGAGTGTAGAATTCGTCATTCTTACTCCCAGCAACAAGATCCATTTTCATAACAACACCTCAAAATTGATTAACTAACTCGCTTGAAAATCTTTCTTCAAGCTCAAAGATTCCTTTGGCCTGACCTTTGTAATAGCCCTTGAATGGGCGATCAATTTTCTCTTGCAAATCTCTTAGCATCTGCCAGTAATTTGGAAGATAACGATATATATTTCGCAGCTCTTTCAAATTCTTGTTGCAGCAGCACCAGCATGATATCCGATCTAAAATTGAATACAAATCCATGTATTCTACGCCACAATTTGCGACCCTTTCAATCCAATAGAATCCTCTTTCGTGACAGAAGTTTAGGCAGTCTTCTTCAGTCATTTGCCATTGAACCAGAGGTAGTATTTTACCTTCCTGTGTTGCTTTATCAAAACGCTTTGGCTCATCAAATGCAATACCAACATAGTCAATAACAGATTCTGCAAGACTATCTTTGAATTGCTTTATCTCTCTGAGCTTTTCAGAAGTACCCCAACGACATAAACCACCGCACCAACCGTAACCATAGTGTGTGCCTTTCTGTCTACTATTGACTTCTTTCTCCAGCATAGAATACAAGAATGGAATTTTAGGTTTTAACTCGACATATTCTACCCCTCTTTCTTTCAGCACTGGCTTGATTTTATCTCTTATCTTATAGATACAATCAAATTCCATGCCTGTGTCATAAAACACAACGACATCTAACGGCCAGCTTTCCTCCATTAGACGGAGTAGCATAGCAAGAGAATCCTTGCCAAAACTAACGCTTGCAATATACTTCATGCCGACCACAACCATCCCGGTTGAGGTCAACCACCTAATCCTCCCATGCTACCAGCCTTTGGCTCTCACGCTGTAACAGATGGTTTTGCTCTGCACTTATCAATCTTACAGAAACCCGGTTTACCGGGATTGGCATTAGCTCCTTTCAGACTTATTATTGTTAGTTTGAGAACTCTTAAAATATCTACCAATAGTTGCAAGAGTGGCGCAGGCCAGCGGAATAATATCCGGCGTAAATCTCGTTGTGTTGAAAATCAAATTCATGCCTCCAGCAATAGCGTCTCCAACACACAACTTGAGAATCAAACCGCCCAAATAGGCAAAGCCAAATGTAATTACTGGGTTGAACACCAGTAGGACAATAAAGCCCAGGATAGTAGCTGCGATACCAGCTCCTTCAAATTTACTCTTCACAATATCACCTCCATTCGTCTCTATATACCTTCTGACAAACAATCCAAATAATTAACCGGACAGCGAAAAATTATTTGACATACACATCTCGGTACACAACGCCAAGCTGATATGCCTCTGCATGACTGCTTACACATACATCGATACGATTACCTCTGATTGCGCCGCCAGTATCATGCGCTTTGAAGCTGCCATACCCATCTATGTAAACTGAACTACCGAGCGGAATAATAGACGGATCTACGGCAATAGATACCCACGGAGTCAATGGAGCGCCAGACGCAGTTCCTGAATGCCCTCCATTACAGATGGAACAAGGACAATAGTGAGAAATTCTAAAACGTCCGAGATAGCGACCCTTGCTGTTCTCTTCTTGAATCGCCTTGTTATACTGTTCATAAAGCGGAATTAAGATTGATTGTTGTTCTGCCCATTTTTCCTGGGCGAACTGGATGGCTGGATTACTGTCATCCTCGCCAAATGAACGGACATATTCAGCAATCTGGTGCGCCAGATTTTGTTTTTCAATCGCGGCGTCGATCTGCTGCTTAATTTCAGTAGATGTTACGGCGTGAGCTGGCATAACCAGAGCACCCGCAACAATACAGGCCAATAAAGATTTTCTGAATAACTTGATAAGAGCACCTCTTTCAATCACACTGTACACCAATAAACTCTAAGACCTTGCGCATACCAAGGCCATGCTCTTCAATAGGCTTCATGCAATACTCCCATAGCTTTGGATGAGACTGTTTGAGCCGCTGGAAACGGTTTGGAGACTTCTCCAAATGAGCGCCAAAGGCGCAAAACACACATCCGGTTCTTTTTTCGCCTGTCGTTGTCCACCCCCCCCACAGGGTACAATGTCGCCATAAACAGAAGCGTATGGGATATTATAGGTATGGATATATTCAAGAACATCATTTTCTGTCCAAAACGACATAGGCTGGGAAGACGGGGATTTCTTGTGAAAGGCGTTACACCCAGTAGACATCCACACTGATCTGCGTGAACGGCTTTCATCTGCCATGGTAGCAATAATAGGTACGCGGCCAGTTTCTTTTGAGTATTTCTTCATTGGTTTCTTCTTCATAATATTGCAGCACCGAGAAGACACCTTAAACGGAGCGTCTAATAAGTAGCACCATTTTTCACAGTTAAATTCTGACTTTGTACCATTGCTCCGAATGATTTCTCCGTGAAGCTCTTTCCACCGAAAAGAACCAGGCTTATGGCCGTACTCTACTGTATCGGCAACCCGCTTTGATACAATTGGATAGCCATAGGTCTCAATGACTTTTTTGAAGTTCATTTCTGGCCTAAGCACAACCACATTCTCAACACTCCTGGCAAACTGGCGAATCTCTGGGAACTCAAGCCCTGTGTCACAGAATACAGCTGGGACATCTGGATAAATCCGACGCACAAGATCAAGAAGGACGGTGGAATCCTTACCGCCAGAAAAAGCCACATAGACTAAGCCGTTATAGTGCTCATACCATTCCATGATACGGGCAGTAGTGACCTGGATTTTTCTATCCAAGTCCCATGACTGCATAGTTTCTAAGTCTTCTTTGGTATAAATAAAAACTCACCGTCCTTATATTCTTTTCCAAGCCTTTCTATCTTCTCCCAACAGGGGAAAGGCTCTGACTGAAAACACTTATCGCAGCATTCCTCACACACAGCGCCAAATGATTGGTTATAAGGGCATGGGTATACTGTTTCAAACTCTCTTCCACACACTGAACACTTCATGCTGCGTCCTCTGCGTCAGTACCCTTTGCCTTAATATCGGCTTCGTGGAGAACCATTACATCGTTGTACATCTTCTCTCCGATCAGCCGCTTAAACTTTTCCAGAGCCTTTTGAGATTTAGGCACTCTTTCAAGCTCGAAAGGACGCATGTGCCACTGAATCAAACCGGCTACATAGAGCACATCAAGAGCGGGGGAGATATAGAAGAGGCTATCGTAGGCTGATACATGGTGGTGCTCATAATAATGGGCAATATCGGTGTCATCACCCTTGCTATTCTTAAACGCTTTGGTAAATGGCTTACCGATATCGTGGAGCATTGCAGCCTCATACAGTTCAGGAGATCCGCCGTGGATATTTGCGTATGTAGCGATACAGTGTGCGCCGACAGTCAAGTTGTGATGCGGGTTGTCCTGGTTGATCCAGGCCAGGCCGTTCTCGCCCCAGAACAGCTCTTTGGTATCAAGCGTCTTAAATCCATCTTGGTACACGATTTCAATGCGATCCCAGCCCTCGTAATACTGTGGAATCCAAATGGATTTGTACATGCGCTCCAGAACTTCGTATGGCACAACGCGCTCACGACACTTGCTTCTCTCTACACACTCAGAAAAAGGCGTAGCCATTAGATAGCAAACCTTTTCGCACGGGATGCGCTTCAATCTCTGGATAGCATCCATACGGCGCTTGTAGTTAATATTGGTTGCGTCGTAAATTACGCTCTTCCCATTGCTCAAATCATCGTAAACGCGCCGATGCAGAACCTCAAATACCTTTCCATTATTATTCTGGTCTTGAACATCTCCCAGAATTTCAGCTCTGATCGCGTCACTGGAATGGACTACAGCACCGTACTCTTTGGACAGTTTCTCAGCGTAGTAGGACTTACCGCTGTATGGCAAACCTACCATCATAATAAAAGTGGGATTCATTATTGCTTCTCCTTGTCATCTTCAAATGGCTTTGAGCTAATCCAATATGCAGAAATATCACGGATAATCACACACAGAGCAGTCTCCCTACTCTTATCTGGTGTCATAAATACAACAGCCGAAAACCTATCATCAAAGATTTGCTTGATAGCATCGGTTGAATTTCCTGCATTGCATTGGTAAGCCCCATAAACTGTCTTGCCGTTTGACAATAGGATCTTCAGATACCATATATACACTACGCAGCACCTCCGATTTCAAACTGGAAATTGTACTTGAATAGCTGAAGCAGCGTTTGATTCAAAATATAATCAACAGCTCGGTTTACAGACGGTTCATGCTCTTCCATGTATTTTGCCTTTACAGATTTCATTGCAGACACATAGCGGTCTGCCATCTCAACAGCTTCATCTTTGCTAAGACAGCCAAATTTAATTTGTTTTAAGTAATCTGTTTTCTTAGAAAGTAGGCAATCTTCATACGGCTCTCCATCAAGCCATCTCGTCATAAATTCTTCAAGCCTTAAAATATGATGGAGTTGTTTTGGGTCGTATCCGAAGCGCTCAATTTTATCCATCGTAGCTGGATACGGATGACAAAGTGCCTTTTGCTTCTCCATCGCCGTACCAACCATGCAATTCAGAGAAGCAAAGTCGTTATATCTCCCAATCAACTCCCGTGCATTGAGCACTGGATAAAACAACGATTCATATTTCGGATTAAGGATTCTATACTTTGTGAATAAGATTTCCACAAAGTTGATATTCTGTTTTCTAAAACAATCAAACATCAAGCGGATATCTTTAACGTCAACATGTTCATCGTTTTCCATGATGTGTGTATAGCTTTGCGGCTTTCTATTTAGAACAAAATCCTCGAAAGAGGGGAGGACAATCAGCTTGGAGTCAACATCGCTCCCCTCATAATCGAGCTTGTAATTTTGAGACCCTTGTAGGAAAATACCAACCCATTCCGGGTGTCTCTCCTTCACTGCGTCTAAGTGTTCTGAAAGCCGGCACATGATTTTCTTATCGTGCTCGACCAATTCTATTTCAAACACCTCTCCTATTAAACAAACGGATTCCCTCTGCCTTGACCAAAGAACAGATCAAATAGGTCTACATCACTGTTTCGATTTGCGCTTTGGTAATTGCTTTTTGTGTTACCCTTTGGTTTGCAGTCGATGTTGTATGACATGTTCTTTGTCCATCGTTCATTTCGATTCCTGGACTTTAACACAATGGGGTCAGAGATACTTCTTTTTACACGCTTTGCCAGTAAAGCACCAGAAAGCTCGTTTCCATTGTCATCGATAAAATCAGAAACAGTCGGGACAGAGATGAATAGATGGGGGACACCATCTACCATCTCTTCCTTTTCAAGTTTGACACCATACTGTCTCCATGGATCAATCATTTCTCTGCTCATTACGCCGCCTCGGTTACTTCCTGCGCCTCTTCCATATCTGGAGCAGAAGCAACTTCCTTGACAATCCCCTCAAGCACCTTAAATGCAAAGTTCTTGTGCTTGTAGGCTGTAAATTTCGGACGGTTTACAATGCGGCAGACAACACCCTCGCGCACATGGGATTTTCCAATGGGATCTGCTCCGTCGTAGTAACACTCTGCTACACCCTTTACCCATTCGCCAGGATTATCGTTCTCAGGCACAAACCCAGACCATAGGAGCGGGACACAGTTCACGCCCATCTGTTCACAGCGATAGCGCATGAAGAATGGAGGATATTCCACTACATCCCCATCCTCGTTTGTCATGGTCATTCGGTATACATAAAGGGCAGACTTTGGTGCATCTACACCATCCGAGCTACAACCATAGCTGAATACAGTCTGCTTGCCATACTGCTTTACAAAGTCCTTATCTCCAACTTTCTTGTTATCGCAAGAAGCCATAATCGGAGTGCCGTCATCAGTAAAGCCAACGACTTCATAATAGACTGTCTCGCCCTTATGGAGCTTTCCTTCAAACACTTTGGCATGTTGCTCACGAAAAGCATTGCTGCCATAGAAACCACCATCATATGTATCAAGAACAACGCGGCGAGTTCCAGTCACATAGCCCCAATCATAAATTGGAGTACCAGGCCGACGAAACAGCTTGTCAAGCAGTGTGCGCTTATAGCCAGACAGCATAGGGAGGTATCCAGTCCGTTGAGAAGTCCCGTGCATTTTCAATGTGATCTCTACAAGATCGCCCTGGTGGAATGCCCCAAGATTGTATGGGAGCTGCTCCGTGTCAGCATGTTCCATGAATAGGGGAGAGATAGGATCTTTACGCTTCCTGGTACGATTCCCGGCTCCTGCACTTGTACTTTGCTTACGAGCGGGGACATACTTTTCACAGATCATCACTCCGTCGAGCTGAGTAATGGTGTCCCCCTCCTTCAGCTGGGAGATATCTGTAAACTCTGCCAGAGATGATAAAGGCATAAACAGGCCGTCGCTCTTTTCGCCGCGCAATTTTAGAGCCTTGATATTTCTCTTCTCTGGATCGAGATATCCGCCGGCTGGATTCCCGTTTTCATCCTTTCTGCGCAGCAAGTCATTTTTCTGAGCAAATTCAATTCCGAGTTTCCCATCAACGGGGAAGTACACACCAAGCTCGTCAGGCTGCGTGTCAAGCCCAACGATTACGGTGTTGCCAAAGCATTCGCCGCACAGCAGACGATCTGCATTAGAATGCTTGCGCAGATTTTTAATTCTGGTTACAAAAGCAGAATACATTCCATCACCTCGAATAGATTAACTAATTCCTTAGAAATCGCCGAATAAAATCTTCACACCGATATCTTCATTTGCAATATCGCGCAGTAAGGCGCTCAATGTCTCATCGCTGTATCCGACATCCTTAAACAAAATTGTGTACCCATCATTCAGAGCCTTTACGCATTCTGTGTGAATCTTTTTCGCATAGCTATCTGCCGCCAAAAGTTTGTCAATGGTATTTAGGTCGCTATACCCATAAGTATCTACCATATAGCTGTCCAGCTCATCTATGGTTCTAACCTTTTCTCCCCGCGTCGTTTCGTATCCGCCGTCAGAAAACAACACAATCTCAATCATCTTATTTAAGGACTTGATAGACGGATGAGGCGTATCCAATCCCTTATAAGCAAGTACATAGCTTGAACTGCTGCTGTTTGTCACAAAGTCGCTTCTAATTTTCATCGATAAATCTCCCCAAAATCAAAGATTAGATTGTTAGGCGACACATCCATTTTGTAGACGGACTTAATCTCTTTGGACAGCATTTCACGCAATTCTGCAAGATTGTGCTCAGTCAAATCATTTTCATCAAGCGTCCATCCAACATAGTCAAGTCCGCACTCCCCAAGCACAGCCTCAAGATATCTGTCTCTCAACTCGATATCGTCATAATCTCTATCGTCCATACGTTGCAGAATCTTTTCAGAAGAAAGATCGTTTTGCTCAAGGATCGCCTCTCCAGCTCCAGTCGGCAAGCGAAGACAGATAAATGAGCTACTGCTACTATTGGTCACAAAATCAGTTCTTACTTTCATGGCTCACCCCTTATGGATAAAATCATAAAATCGGCTGTATGTGCCGAACCGATCTTTCAGGCCGGCGACAATTTCGGCGGGGTTCAGATGGAATCTGGAACATACCTCGGTCACATACTCGCTGTCATAAAGTTTCTTGCGTCTCTTGTTGAGCTGTTTTACCTTGGCAAAAACTTCATCACGAGAAACCTTATATTCTCTTTCCAGATACTTTGCCAAATCTTTGTTGGAATACTCGATGAACTGGCAGATGGGGCAGCACTCTTCCGGGATTCCATAATATCCGTCCTCACGCTCCATCATCATCTCTTCCAGCTCTTCATCGGTCTTCTCGTTCAGTTCAGTATCAGTCATATCCTTAAAGTGAGACCAGGATTGCTGCATTTCCTCCTGGATCAGACGAAGCATTACCTCTCTTGGTGCGCTCAGCATCTCATCCTGGCAAATTGTATGGCCGTTTACGCACTCGACCATCTCTGCCTCTTGCAGCGACATATCCCATCCGCTCTCGACATTGCCGCAGATATCACAAACAAAACTGGAACTGCTGGAATTTGTAACGAAATCTCTTCTAAATTTCATTAAAACACCTCTTATTGTTTGATTGGGCAAATATTTAACCCGCGCTCTTTCAAATACTGAATTGTTTTTTCAGCAGATAAATGTTCTATGATCCACTCTAAGGTTACATCCTTATTCTCTTCTGTGATCTTTTTAATTGAAAGAGAAGTGAAGTTATTTTGATAAAGATTGGTAGGCTCTGCAAATCCAGCCCCGATAAGGCAGATATATGGGCGGTGGCGGATATATGTACGGCAAGAGATCACATTATGAGACGGGAAGTTTTCAAAGTGCTCAAACGCTTGTTTGAAACTTGCATTTTCAATAATCGTTTTTTGCAATTCTACATTGCGCTCTTCCTCACAAAGCCACCCAGAATAGCCAAATCGTTCCCAGCGTCCACCGTCTATCTGATACTGAAGATATGTCTTATAAATTTTCAGCATTTTGATTTCCTCAATGATGACTAAACCGACGAACCGTAAAATCCTGATTTGGAAGAATATCATGTTCCAGAGCAGAGCCGACTTCTGTATGGTCTTCGTATTCCAGCTCTACCAGATAAGATGAAGTTCCAATATCATCTTCAATCTTCTTGAAATCTTCCTCCATACGACGCTCAACCTCGGCTTTTCTTTCCTCAGATTCATAGTATGCACGGTAGTCGCTTCCTGGATGTTCGTTCATCCACTGTCTTTCAAAGGTCAGTTTGTCGGAAGACCACCAGCCTCCCTCGCCGTTGTCTGTAACAAACTCTGCATCATTTTCTACATCTCGGAATGTATGTGTGCGAATATTTTCCTTTAGAATCGGCGTAGCCTCCATGAAATCGTGGAGCAACTGTTCTACATAATCACTGCCGTATCTTTTTGTCATAGCGGCGATTTTTGCAATTCCATCCTCTTTGCTTTCAAAGGCAAGAATAAAGCTACTGGATGAGCTGTTTGTCACAAAATCTTCTCTTACTTTCATATTGCCTCCTGTTAGCCGTCTCTGCCGGCTCCCCACTGGCAGTCAATTTCAGCGAACCCGTTTTTCTCTGTGATATCGTCAATAGCATCGGTATTGAAATAGGAGTAATCAACATCGTAGTCTGGGTATCCGTCCTCGTTCTCATCGATATCTTGACGATCCTCTGCAACTACAAACTTGCTTTCAGCGTGATCCCGAATATAATTTTCTGTGGGAGTAACATCTACACCAGCCCAATCTGCCTCAAGCCAAGCACCCCATCGTCTATTCTTGATATTTGCAAGAACCTCTTCTGCTGTGTACACTTCAATCCTATCACCATGCTTATCCAGAACTGCTTGCGCCTTTTCTGGATCGGCAATGCGGGCAAAGCAGCAGATAAAACTACTTGAGCTGCTATTGGTAACAAAATCTTTTCTAAACTTCATGTTTTCTCCTTAATGATTGCTCTCCAAAAAATCTACAGACACATCTCCATTGCCATATCGTTCTGAGCAGCCCCAGCCGCTGAATCCGCTATGAATAAAGTTCTCAAACGCTCCATCTTCCTCATGGTCGCCACATTCATATCGGATAGACTCGCCCGGAGCAAGAGTAAATCTCCCATCCGCATCTTCTACAATTTTGGATAGTAAGGCCATGGCGACATCTTTAGATGTCATTGCCTCATCTGAATTATTGGTAATCAAAAAGCTGCTGGACGAGCTGTTTGTAACAAAGTCTTTTCTGGTTTTCATTACATCACCTCTTAATCAAGCCATTTATTATCGAAATAAAGAAATGCGAATACAAGACCACCAGATAACAGAATCCATACAATCCAAAATACAACGGTGTAAATAGTCTCATTACTTTCCATATGAGAGATTACTTGCTTTGGATTCATATCTCGATACAGCTCAGAACTGTCGTTAATCGTATTATCATGGAGAGATGTAAAGATCGTACCAGTAATCTTTAGCGGTGTCACATTGTAATAATAGCGATCATCGTGTCCTTCATAGATATAATTCATTCGATTGTCAACACTGATTGAATCCAGGTTAAGACGCTCTACTGGGAGATCGATAGCTTCATATTGGAATGTCTCTCCCATAAATGTGATATCGTCTACCTGCCGGCTGTCGCTCCATACATGATCCCAGCTATAATACACTTCTGTCTCGGTGTGTTTCTTCCCATTGCTATCTGTTCTTGTCACTGTTCTTGTATGCCTGGTGTAGTGCTCCTTGTGCTTTTCAATGTAGATAAAACCGCTTCCAATTTCGTCATATGTAACGGATGAATCAGAAGAAACCTCGCCATATACAAGAGAGTGGCCGAAGTTGGTCTGCATACCATATAAGAACTGATCTTCATTCTCTATGATAGTTGCAGTGCGATAGTCTTCGCTCTTAGAGATTGCACCTTGAAGAATCGCATCGCTTACAAACAGGCCAACCAACAGCATTACAAGAACAATGATAGCGCTGAAAAGAACTTCTCTCTTTTTAATTATCATCGGCAAACAGATCCTGCGGGGCATCTACCGGCGCGTCATAATCGGTATATGTCGTGTCAATGGCCTCATATCCAAGGATACTGAGGATAATGTTATTGGGGAAAGAGCGCACCATCTTATTATAAGAACGCACCTGCTCATTATAATTGTTTCGGTACTGAGCGATCTGGTTTTCTGTCATAGCAAGCTCATTCATAAGCTGCTTATAGTTCTCGTTTGCCTTGAGTTCGGGATATGCTTCAGCAACTGCATTGATTGCCATCTGAGCGCCATCCACATCGCCATACTCCATGCTGTTTCTTGCGGAAACGATGTTCTCCAGCGTCTCTCCTTCGTAATCCTGATAAGACTGCACTGCATCCACCAGATTATATACAAGGTCAAAACGTCTTTTCTCTGCAACATTGATATCTGCCTGGGCTGCATTGATCTGTTCCTCTAAAAAGATAGCCTTATTATTGGAACTGACGAACAATCCGCCAACAAGCAAGGCAAAAGCAAGAACAATGCCAACCACAATCCATGCTGTTTTATTTTTCATTGCTAATCACTCCGTTCATATTGTTTTTAATAATTTGGATCGCATCTTCATCTTCTATATAAAATGGGTCTCGATCCCGAAATAGAGAAGAACATATTAGCAATTGGCAAAATCTTAAATCGGGGTACATTTCCCATATTTCCGCAAGCTGATTGCAGAATTTTCGGATTCTTTTGATGTCTCTCATACCTACACCGTCTTCTCTGTCTGACTGCAAATTACAATCTGAGGCCGGATAGGGCAACCACCCATACAAGACGCTCGGTTCTTGCAGTTTGGGCAAGCAGTTCTAAAATGATTTCTGAAATCCTCAAACTGCTCACTATTCCATGCGTTTTGGATGGTGTCATTGCTGATATCATAAGCCCAGCGAAGATCCTGGTTATCAAACGAACAAGGGAGAGCTTTCATATCGGACGTAATGTACATGCTCCACCGTCCGCCCTCGCATGTATCAATGCTGTTTGGATCGATGTTGTGGGTGTAATTCAAAATGGCGGGGATAGAACATGAGTCGAATCCAACCTTGAACGGAGCATTCATATGGTCGATGATATCAAAGAACTCTTTTACCCTTGGATCGTTTGCCGATAGCACATTGTCTTCACTCCCAAGGCCAACAGGCTTATGGAGCAGAAAAATCACGGCGTTGATTCCTTGTGGGAAGTCGTTATTTCTAAGCCGGTAAATCGCCTCGTCAATCGAATTGTTACCAAGGACATAGTGGATGTTTGTTTTGATTCCGGCATCAAGCAGCATCTGAATGGCTCGAATGGTATGGGGCTGGCGATACCAAGAAATAGCAACAGCGCCACAATACTCTTTGCATAGAGCCACAATATCCTCGGTAAAGCCAAGGCCAGAGCTGGTGAAGTTTGGTACAATGTTATTTTCCCTGCAATACTGAAGAATTTCTGCAAAGTTTTCGTGCTGATCCACATCGCCGCGACCACCAAGCGCCAGCTGAAATGTCTTTCCTTTACACTCGTCAACAATCCGCTTGAAGTTCTCAAGCGTCATGTTGGGATGGTGCGTTTTAAGGCCATTCTGATAGCATTGGACACCAGACTTTAAGCAAAGGCCGCTTGCCCCGTGTACACAATGTCCCATAACGCCTACATCTATCAGCTCCGGGAACTGCGTCATAAATGGGTCGATTCCAGTATCCTTGCCATTCTCGTCATATACACCGCTTCTCACATAGAACCCAGTCTTCGGGTCAAACATAGACACAAATCGGTTTTTGCGGTCTACCTTCTTTAACATATAAACTGATACTCCCTTTCTTATTCAAAGCCGTTTTTGCGTTGTTTTTATTGAGATTTTCTGTGCGTTTTTAATGGAGCCTCAATAACATGCTGCCGTGTATTTCCGATTGATGTATAGAAACAGTCTGGAGATAGGGGAGAGATTACATCTTTAATTTCCTTGTGGCCGGAAGACTCCAGAACCATACCGTCCGTTTCATCCGCGTGGGTAAATGCAAATGACAACTTTGTGTATGGATACATTCTCTTTGCCCTTTTGAACTCCTGATTACATACATTACGGAATCTATCTTCTTCAAAATATCCGTATCTAAAGCTTCCCTGGAACTCATTCCATACATTTGTTGCGTCCTGTTTATCCTCTCCAAACAAATCTTTTGCGCTGCATTCGGTGGGGAAGAAGCCGGCTCCATGTCTGGTAAAGTAGGTTCTTGATACAAAACACATTTCAATATCGCGGCAATCGTACAACCCAGCAGAATAAAGAACTCTGTTTACCCCAGGGATTCCAGTACGAGATGTCGTGAGATATGGTGCAAACTCTTCATACATCTCATCCAGCAAAAGCCCCTGAGCACCTTCAAAAACAAGCCCGTCATAGTCATGCACTATATCGTCGTTTACGACCTGACAATAATTCATCATTTCGTTTACTTGGGCAATCCAATTGTCAATGATATTCTCGCTTAGAATTACACCAAGATCATTCAAAGAAATGTTGGACACACCAAGCTCTTTCAAACGCTTAGTGAGATAGATATCCCGCTGATATGTAAGCAGATATTTTAAGTCAAGAGAGCGGATGGTTTTAGGAGTAATGGTGTGGCCTATGCCGTAGTTCCTATATCGAACAACTGTTTCGTTAATCCCGACACCGCAACTTCCATGTCTCTGATCGCCCCTTGAGCGCTCCACAATTTGATTGACCAGCATATCAAATGGCGTGGTGATCTTACAGCTCTCATGGATGTATACCTTTGGGTAGAACCAAAAGTTTCTGTACATCTCGTCGCGCTCTCTACAAAAGAGAATAGGGTTCAAAATAAAATTGCCAGAAAGGTATGTATCAGTACCGTTGACAAAGCTCCCAGCACCAAAATGGCTGAACACATGGCGCTTTTGCTTGCCGAGCGTTGGAACTACTACGGTATGGCCGGCTTGCGCACCGCCATTAAACCGAATATTGAGTACACTCCCGATCTCGGAAAGCCTTTTGCAGAAGTAGTCGGTCATCAAACCTTTTCCCTCATCGCCAAAGTTTGCGCCGATTACGACTTTGATTTGCTTTGCTATACCAATACCCCTTTCTGGCTTATCTTTTATTGTCAGAACTCTACGAGATCGCTCTTTGCAGCCACACTCTTCAGACCGTCAAGAGCGTTCTTGACCACGATAGAAGTGGAGCCGTCCCAGCTGGCGGCTACCTCGTCCACATCCTTACCGCCCATTGTCTCCAAAATAGAAACAATAATCTCAGGAACCTTCGTGTAGTCGCTTACCTTAATCACTCGCTCACCCATCAAAGAACGCCACTTTGCAATATTGCTTGTGTCGCTGCGGCGATCCAGAACCAGGTGGAATACTTCATATTTCCGATTGACCAGGTTAAGCAGCTCTTCCACGGGGATATCACGCTCAACAGTATCGCCAAAGATATCCTTGATTTCCCGTGCGGTCAAACGGTCAGGATAGCAGTCATCGCCCATGGTAAAAAGGAAACCCTTCTGATTTCTCTTATTGAGGCAATCAATGTCTGTGTGCATTGCCGCAAAATACCAGGCGAGGGGATAGCTCTCAAACATGTTTCCACCACCGCCGCGCTCAAAGTAGAGCTGTGTCAGCTGCTCCGCAATGCGGATATCGGACTCAAACTGCGTGGCCTGAAACGGAGTGGAATCACACATCGCATCTCCAATAGCGTTGAACATAATCTGCGGGTCTGTTACCGGCTTACGATCCAGAATCTCCGTAACAAGAACATTTAGCTTCTTAGCTACGCCCTCAAGGATATCGCTCATGGAGCCAGTTACATCAAGGCCGATGATAATTGCGTTGCTGTTGGGGTGATCGTCGCTGTCACGGCTCTCTCTCATCGGGATGCCCTTGGGATCAAACTCTGGCTTTACCGATCTGCTGGTATAAATCCCAGCCGCGCTCTTTCCGGCAATCGAACTCTTGGAATATGTATCCCAATCACGGGGAGTCCAACTTCCACAACCCATAAATAATTCCTCCTAACAATAAATATCAGTTTTTGTTACTTGCATATTGACAAACTTACGCTCACCGTAAGATTTATCCAGTGTTGTATTCCAGCGATTAAATTCTTCTATTGCGTCGTGAGCAGAACCAGAATTCAAAAAGCTTTGGAATGGTTTTGGTAGGGACGAAATATCGGAAAGCTGCCGGCCAATCAGCTTGGCGGATTCCAAATCTGTAATGATATCGGATAGCTTCTCGCTTTTCGCCTTAATCGGCATAATGTCGTAGACCGCGCTGGGGACACCAAGCATCTTTTCTCCGATTCTCTGCGCATACCACCATCCGCCGAGCGGTAAAATAGAATGCTTGCTTGGGCAAATAAAGCAATTTTGCAGTGTCAATCCATTATGCGCAATTCCCGTGTAGCCGAAGTAGCAGCATAGATTAGACAGTCTGCTCATTATCCAGGCGACATGACGATCTGGCAAGCTGCCGCCAAAGAAATCTTTTATGTCGGACAGGAGAAAAACATCTTCTGGCTTATTTAATACCAAGCAAAATCGCCTGTCATCTAAAGACAAGGCATAGAGAATGTGAGGCATAAACCGAGAGATTTCTTCTTCCATTTTCTTGTTTGCATATCGCAATCCTTTGATTTGTGAAACCGCATTGTCGAAAAATCTCTTATGGTTTTCCTTAAACACATATGTCACGGTGGAGTTCGCAATATAAGCCTCACCAAGTTCAAACGGAAACTGTTTCAGATATTTCCCAATGTACTTCTTGCCGGATTTGTCCCGCAGAATGAGCCGATTACTTACCTCCCAAGTGCCAGACTCAATAAGCTTTAGAGCTTCTTCATAGAGCTGATTTACTTTTGCCATTACTTCATTTGCCTGCGGATCAGAGCTGATATCTGGATGATAAGCTCTTGCAATTTCACGATATTCAGCAATGACAATCTGTTTATCAGCAGATGAAAAGAGATCTCCGCATTTCTTTGATGATAGAATCTGTTGAGCAGTCAGCATTTGAAAGTGTCACCCCATCTGTGTTAAGTATTGCTCCAGGCCGTCAACAGCGTTGTTCATTACACTGATACGCCCTTTGATAGAGGCGATGGTATCTTCCAGCTCAGACTTATCACTCGCAATGTAGTAGCCGTTCCCATTAGAACAAATAGGATCTCCCTTGCACCTTGCGGAATTAACCATGTTTCTTACCCGAACTCCAGACACGCCAAATGCAGAGGCGATAGTTGCTCCACGCACAGGGCGCTTTCGTCCATTAGAATTTCTTTTGATGTATTCGGTAATTGCCTCCATAATTATGCCTCCCGTTTATAATGAAAGGAGAGGTGGGACACCACCTCTCCTAAAGCGATTACAGTCCTTTCAGAGCCTCTTCAATAGGCGCATAGCGCTCTGTATTCAAGGTCTCCAGCAAGCACTCGTAAGGATCGGTCTGGCCGCTCATCACCATCTTCACGATGTTGGTGCTGAATCCACTGACCAGGGCAACGCCCAAGTCGTTTTCGATGACGGGGATTGCACCCGTTCTGCTGTTTACATTCCAGAACACCAAACGAGGCAGCTTGTATCCAGCATCCTCATAGCGCTGGGAAATGATCTGGAACAAACGAGAATCAACGCCCCTATTGGCTCTCCTATACCCTCTGCAATAGGAATTGGAAACGGCGCAACCGTCGAACTCCATATCGGAAATGATAAGGATGTTCTGGGGGATATCATCCTGAGACATATGATTCTCGATTGCTGTATCCAAAATCAGATCAAACACTGCCTCGATATTGGTGTTTGCCACCTCATCGTGACTCAAAGCAATCTTGATTTTGTCACGCAGAGACTTCCCACGGCTGAGATCCACGAGCTGGGGACGCTCAGAGAAAGTGATGTACTTGTCCTTGAACTGCCCGGAAGATCTCTCGGCAAAATAAATTGCCAGGGCATTTGCCACATCCAAAGCGCTTACCTTGCCGCTTACACTGGTGGTCATGCTTCCACTGCCGTCCGCAACAACGATGGTGTTTCCGCAGCCGTTTACTGTGTCAGGCAAAGACTTCCACAAAGCCTCAAGGGTCTGATCGAGTCCCTTTACGCTTACGCTCCATCCTCCATTGGTGTACTTGCTCACAATGTCGTGAGGGAAGAGGGTGGAGGCGTTAATCTTAGTCTCTCCCTTTTCCAAACTGCTGAGGAACTTGCGGCGGCGATCCTCGTCGTGGCGCAGGAAAGCGCTGTTGTATAGCAGGTTTGCACGAGACGGGACAGCCTCATACACGATATCGCCCCAAGCCTTTGTAGACATCTTCTTCTCCACGATATCAAGCTTGGTGCGGAGAGCAGAAACAGCCTTGCGATAATCCCACTCCTGAATCCCAATATACCCGCAAATCAGCTTTGCATAGCGCCGGCTTACGGGAGAAGATGCGTTGATGGACGGAATCCATTTTGCCAGCAGAGAAATGCTTTTACCGCTGTTCATATTGGAGATATCTTCTTTCAGCTGTGCGCACACAACGTCCAGCAAATCGCTCTCCAGATCAGTACCAAAGAGGCACCAGAGATCGTCCCAGCGGCCATACTCAGGGACAAGCTTAATCAAGGGCTTGATGTAGTTGGGATCGCTCTTCGCCATGTACTGGAACACGACGCGGAACAAGCGGCGCTCACCAAGACCACCACGGATATCACGGGCAAAGAACAGCCACTTCATAGCGGCAACCTGATCCTCAAAGAAAGCCCTCGTGAATCTCGCAGCGATATCGCCAGGAGTTGCCTTGCGAAGAGAAGCAACGGCGAAATTCAGATCAAGCAGGCTCTTGCCGGTGGTGCGATATCCAGCCGCACCATTTTCCGTAAACGCAACATTGTACTCGTCGTTCAGAGTCTTCTTCATAGCGGACATAAAATCGTTGCTCATAGATGTTTCCTCCTTAAATTGATTAACTAACTGCTAATAGTGCTTTAGATCTTCAAGACACATACTGTCCGTGTTGTGCTGCCTGTGTCTTAAAGGAGGCAAGAGGCGGAAAGGATTTGAACCTTATCGTTCCAGATTATGAGTCTAAAAACTTTAACCAATGTTTTGCTGTACGCCTCTTATAAACCGAACCATTACTGCCAACTTTTTAGGGGCTGTTTGAATGGTGAAGTCAACTCTTACCCCTTGTGCAGCAGGTAGGAATCGAACCTACGATGGCGGCTTGCCTTTTTTGAAATTGCTGTTCGTGTGCCATACAACACACACTCTTTATAGCCGCTGTCTTACCACTTGACCACTGCTGCATAGAACGCCAGGAGCGGGACTCGAACCCGCGACCACGTGCTTAGAAGGCAAATCATTAAAATTGCTGTGCGCGAATTACACAACCCGCGTTGGTTGATGTTACGTGCTCTACCAGCTGAGCTATCCTGGCATATGGCCTATGCGGTCAGAATCGAACTGACATTTACCAATCGCACCCGCATTGTACTTCTGCCGGCGTTACGCATAGATGTTTGTGTTAGGCTCACCAGAATTGCACTGGAGCACTCCGCAAGCTCTGGTACAACCAGCGAAGCGTGACCCTTACCTAACTGTGATCATATAGATGTTCCTACAACCAACCGCCAAAGGAGGCGTGAAGCGGAAGGGAGGACTCGAACCTCCGACAAACAGATTGCCCATTTTAGGTTGCTGTACGCGCTTTTACAAAGCACAAACTAATTGTCCGTTGCTCTACCAACTGAGCTACCCCCGCATGTCCTATTATATTCATCCGAACTACATTGAAAGAAATTAACTGAATTGCAGAAGAAATTTGACGGCTTTGAGAGCTGCTGAGTCGAACCGCAAGCAAAGTTTTTCCAGAACTCAAAAGTAAAATTGCTGTTAGTGTCCGCCGTCCTATACACATAAATGCTGCCACCGGGCGCTCTCGTGGTACTGGTGGTGGGGATCGAACCCACACGGGAAATTCCCACAGGATTTTAAGTCCCGTTTGTCTGCCTATTCCATCACACCAGCATATATGGCGGGGCAGACAGGACTCGAACCTGCACATCCTTTCGGATTACTGGTGGTTTAGCAAACCACTTCCTTACCAAATTAGGATTACTGCCCCATATTCAAGGCGCTTATGTATGTTGAATTTCAAGTTCAATTTCCTTTTAGATTGCTGTATGCGCCTTATTTGTCTCTTTTCTAATTGCTCGACATAAATGACAATTTATCTTTCCACGCAACACGACACATTTATGTTTTCAAATCTTCATTCATATTAAATTGCTGTTTGTGCCGTAACAACCAGTGGCCATTTAGGATACCGCTCCGCTCACTTCATCCGCCTCTTCTGCGGATAGGAGCTTGGAGAAATTCTTGATTACAACAGCGTTCCTCTTTTGATTATGAATCAATGTGTCGCGCTGTTCAGTAAGACGAGAGATATACTCGTCAATTTCGGCCTTGGTATCCTCAATCTCCTGATTTACCAATTCCAGACCGGAAATCGCCCGTGTTACGATGTCCACAGCGCCCTCCGCATCAGACTGAAGCTGGTGAAGCTTCTTCTCCTTTTCGGAGATGATATCAACATAAACTCTCTTCATCAAAATCACTTCAGTCCTTCCATACTCACGATTGCGTTAGAACCAGAAACCGTGGGCAGCTCACCATTCCACTTCTCATACTTGATTTTCTCAATCAGCTCAGGTGTAAGGGAGGCGGCAATCTGCGCATTTGCATCGGCCTCTGCCTCTGCCGCAATTCTGGTAGCCTCTGCCTTAGCCTCCGCCTCAACAATGGCTTTTTCAGCGGCGATCTGCGCAACCTCTTTATCCTTTTCGGCCTGTACCTTTGCTGTCTGCGCCTCGATATTGGCAAGCTCAAGCTCCTGCTGTGCATTTACCTTCTTCTGGATCGCCGCAGCGGTCTCTCCATCTACAGAAATATCGGTAAAATTCACAGTGTCAATAATAATGCCATATTTATCAAACTTGTCCCGCAGGTACACATCCAGCTCTGCATTGATCTCCGTGCGCTTATCTCCAAAGATATCTGTTACGGGATAGTTTGCAGATACCTCCTGCGTCCAGGCAACAATCTTAGGCTTGATAAATGTATTCTTGATTTCCTCGCCGGACTTCCCCTTAAACATGGTAAAGGTATCAGAAACCCGTTCCTCATCAAAACGATAGGAGAACTCAAGGTTTACACGCACTGTCTTTCCATCAGACGTAGGAATATTAAAGCTCTCGTCGTTAGGAGAATCCCCCTTGTTTTCGGCTGTAAGGTAGCTCTGCTCAATCCCGATAGAATATGTCGTTACCTTCTTGGTAGGAGAGACAAGGTGCCAGCCCTGCTGAAGAACCTCTCCGTCCACTCCGCCATTCATGTTGTAAACCACACCGACATAGCCGGCTGGAATACGCTCCGTACACATAAGCCCAAGGATCACTCCGCCAAATAGAACGACGGCAAGCACAATCGCGCCAATAAATCCTTTCTTAACCATTCTGATCTGTACCATCCTTTTCTTCAGATTTTTCTTTGTAGTCATCTTTTGACATAGAAGTTTTTGCATCCTTAATCAATCGGTAAACAAATTTTCCGATAGGGATAAAGCAAAAGGAAAGTAAAAGCCATAGGACTGCAACGCCAAGGAACAGAAGCAATATAAAGACTGGCATGTTACCCCTCCGTACTCACCTGTTCGGTGGGCTTCTGCTCTTTCTGGTAGTCACAATCGGGCGGTCTCAGAACAGCAATATAATCGTCTCCGTTTGTGTAGGTTGGAAGATGACGAACCTGACCAGGCGGCTGGTTTCGTCGGCATCCTGCCTTGTAGAAATTTAGATACTTGCAGCCATTACAGGTCAACTTTTTGTCCACCCAATAATAGCCGCTGTCACTTCTGGCTTTGCCCATAGGTTATACACTCCTTTTTTATGCTATTGCGATATGTTGGCCTGGTAAATGCAAACAATCCCAGAACCTTACCCCCCCCATCGTCAGGAGGATTGGTCAACGGTCTCCCGCACATTGGACAAAACCGAAACCTCATACGCTTTCCAGCAGTGTCAACAAAAGCATTTGTGCCAGAAACGATATGTGCGGAGTAGTCGCCAGTGCCGTCTTCGTCCACAGCCCAAAACGGCCTCTCCTTACGACAGTAAGTACATACAACCAAATAGCATCACCTCCCTCATGTTAGGAACAAGCTTAAAATTATCCGTTCAGGTAACGATCCTGCCCTCCCGCAAAAGGTGTTCCACCTGGAACTGTTCGGATATATGAGATAGATTAGCTAATTCCTTATCTATGACTTAAAGGGTTCCCCCTCTAAGCCTTATATGAAATTATCCTTTTGCTTCTGGGAAGAAATGCTCCTTAAACTTTTGATAGTCACGCAACCGCTTATTCGCAACTGCAACAGACGGATATTTCTGCTGGAAAATTGTTTCCATAGTTTCTACATCCCCAGGCTTTATTTCTCCATTCTCAAGCTCGTATATATAAGCCCGATTGAAAATCCCAGACCAATAAATTTTGTCGTATGTGAACAGATTTACTTCTTCGCCACTGCTCTTTCCAAATCCTCGAAGCATAATTCTCAATGTCTTTGTATCAACACTATCTGCTCTGCAAGTTCGCAATAGAAGATCTGAATACACATACTTTAGCGTAATAACTCCACGACCTTGCGATTCATACTCTGTAGCATCTCTATAATCTTTAATGTATTCCATTATCTTATCATTTGGGAAACATTTATGGCCGGATGAATCAATATGGTCTTCAAACACTTCATTCTTTTTAATCGAAACGGCCTCTTCCGCTGTAAATCCGCACCAGGCCAGATAAATTGCAGTAATTTGAGTGCTGAAGATTCGGTCATCGATCCGTTCTGCCGCCCACAGCGTATCTTCAATCGCTTGTTGTAGGGAAGGGAAGTCCTTGAAATACTTTGTGTCGTAAACATGATAGGATGGAACCATATCATACTTTACGAGCCGCAGATTGTCCACAAACTCCTGATCGAGCAAACCCTTTCCGTTCAACCACTTGAGATATCGGTTGATTTTGCTCTTGTATGTCAAGAAAGCACTGATGTTGGAAACATTCATGCCGTCTATCAATCTGACATACTCTTCTGTTGTGTAGCCATCCTCCATTGGCTTTCCGACTGTATCTTCGGACTTTTGAAGCCTCTTCCAGAAAGCGTCATATACAGCTATGGACTTTTCTGAAATGTTCTCATTACCAGACTGGATGTATTGGCTACGGTAACTACTGTTATCCACGCGCCGTCCTCCTATTTCTGATTTCCAAATGAAAGTAAATTAGCTTACTCCTTACGAGTATTACTATATCAGATAGGCTGCTGTTTGTCAATAGGAATTAGCAAAATTATTTTTGATTTTTCCATTCAGCATACACCTTACCATAATAGTCCGCATATTCTTGACTTAGGCCACGACTCCCGCATGAAAAGAACTCGTCCAGAACGCTTGTAATTTCGGTTGCGTCTGCCATGACTGGGATGCGGGCATCAAAGTGCCGGCCCAAAACAACATCCCCGGAGGCGTGGGCAGTGAGCCGAACCTGTTTCCTCTGGATATTAAACAGCATTTTGACATCCTCGTGCTGGACAACCTTTTCATAAGGAACATCGCACACCTTATGTAGTTCTTCTTCCGACATCATACCAAGAGCTGCGTTCATCATTTCCAGCCGCAATTCTCCCCAGGCACGGCAGGGAAGTAGTACACGGCTGGCCGATGCGCTCGTCAGATCAAAGTCCTTGCTGGTAACATTCTGGGTTTCTACGCCATTTCGTACTACCATTACTTCTTACGCCATCCAAAACATTTTAATTGACTTTCGAGAATATTTGAGCTATAATAGCGTTGTTGGCGATAATATAGTGTCGCCTTTGTCCACTACTATACCAGAAATTATTATCGCTGTCAACAAGAAAACGATAAAATATTATCTTTGGAGGGGCGCATTATGGAGTCCATACTTTATACCAGGATAAAAGAACTTTGCGAAAGTAGGGGGATTTCGATGACAAAGCTTTCTGAAGACCTTGGCATCGCAGCCTCTTTGATCCGCAAATGGAAAACAACGACATCACCTTCCGTCGATAGAGTAAAAATGATTGCTGAGTATTTTGGGGTATCTGTTGACTACCTAATTGGCATGTCCGATATCAAAGACTCAGCTGAGAAATTAGTAGGGGATGAGGACTTCGTTTCTTTACAGAGAGCTAAATCCAGAATGTCTCCCCAAGACAAGGAGCGCATGATGGGTATGCTCCGGCTTGGTTTTCAAGAAGCATTTCAGGATGAAGATAAGTAACAAGTCCTGTTTATCGTACACATGACATGATAGAGTCTTAATGAGTACCTGAACGGGGGTGTACTAATGATCCGATATCCGTTTATCTATAACCAAGTCTTACAGATTTATAGGGATATGGATAAGATCAGCTTTCCAATAGAACCTGATACCATCATCTCCCGCCTGACAAATTGCAGAATGAGAACATACCGGCAGTTTGCAGAAACAAATGGATGTTCGATCCGCGATGTAATTTTACTATGCGAAAGTAAATCTGGATGCACCCACTACGATGTTGCAAACAACAGATACCTTATCCTTTGGAATTCTGATAGTTCAGGCAACAATGTAGAGGGAAGAAAACGATGGACAAAAGCACATGAGCTTGGGCATGTTATTTTGAAACACTTGCCCCTTGTTGTTGAGCCTATGCTGGCAGAACATGGATTCAATCAGATGGAAGCACAGGATTTTGAAGTAGAGGCCGACCAATTCGCAGCCACGCTGCTCTGTCCCATGCCACTGTTTCCCATGCTGGGGATTAAATCGTCCCTGGACATCCAGAATATATTTGGTGTGTCCAACGAAGCGTCAAACCACAGGTGGGACGAGTATTTGAAATGGCAAAGATACCATAGAAAAACGGCCTGGGAAAATGATATGAAGCGAGTGGCTATGCAAAAGGGGATCACACTGCTCTAACAAATGTTTCGCCGCAATGCTGTCTCAAGATCTCTGACGGCGTTAATCCAGGCCGCATAGCACCATAGCATATCGGCTTTCGGTTGCAATAGATATAATACTTTCCGCCCTGAATCTGAACGCCCCAAATATCCTTTGTCCTTACTCTTGTTCCATCCTTTTTCTTCATCATTACAAACTTATCCACGTTCAACTCTCCGGCATATATACTGTTGCGCTTTTGACATAGTATGATTTCTTGCCTTTGTACAGTATAAAATCAATTCCCCCTTGTTATAGGATACCCTATCAATTTGATATGTCTCCCAATATCCAATGTACTGATCGCCTTGTTTTGGCTTGCAACCTCTTGGAATTGCAATAGAGCATGATGGAGAAAGTCGATACTGTTTTTGCGGAAGTTCTCTTTCATATATTTTCATACTGTCCTCCGAACAGCTCCCCTTAAATGGGGAGCTTATTTTCTATTTACATGGCGTTGCAAAGATTGTGTCGCTTGGTTTCATAGCGTCAAAATATAGCTTTGCTTCTCTTTTCTGGTGCGTAACAAGCTCCAAAGATAAAGCGATGCTTTTGAGACTTTCGTTTATCTCTAAAAGTGTTGTCATAATGCTTTCCACAGTAACCTCATCCATATCATCGCCTCCTATTAAACCTACCGCTTCTATACGGCATAAATTTACCTCTATGCGATATTTTGTTCTCCCCATTTGATGTACATCTTACCATTTTCGTCCATTTCACGAGACATAAGAACAGAAAGTAAATCGTAATCCACGCCAAACCGTTCATAAATATCATCCAGATCGGTGTCTTGCCCGCGCATAAACAGATTTAGCTTTTCTTTTGCTAATACCATCTGCATTTGATTGGACTCAATGCTTCCAAGATAGGTGACAAAATAGATGTTCTTTTGCCTCGTAGAGTTGTACCGAATAAAACGCATATAGAACTGGCTCATCCGAGAATTATTGTAGTGCAGCTCAGGGATAATCACATTGTCCACAAACTCAAAGTTTACCGAAGAAGGTAGACTCTGCTGAGTACATAGGAGAATCCCGTTCTTGCTTTCACGCAAGGTTTTACGGAGCTTTCGCCTTGCTACAAGTGTTGTTGTAGACCCGGTAACAACGAACAGCGGCCTATCTGGAAATCTTTCACGAATTGCCTCAGCGTATGCGTTGACAACGATCTTGTGGCGGACTCCAATGGCTACAATTTCGTCGCGCATGTCATCCAGCATGTTCAATACTTTGAGAATTTTAGCAGGTGTTCCACCTGTGTACTCATGGACTGTGTTCGGTGCAGCACTGATCCGTAAAAGCAATGTGATTTGTTGAATCAAACGCATCATCGCATCTTTCCTCAGATTTCCAGTAGAAGAAAAATAATTGCTCCGCATCTTTTCAAATTCCTCAATTGCTTTTCTGTAAACAAAACGCTCTGAATCTGCGAAACGGACAGGAACTTGATGAATCCGCTTAATATCTTTTCCAGACACCTCTTCAAACGTCCTTGTGATTACAAACCGACCAAGAATATCGCTCAATTCATCCGCATTGAAAATATCCTGATTTCTTTGCGCAACACCGAACACGGTGATTTTTTCCGGGAGGTGGCTTTCAGAAAACAGTCTAAACCCTTTGCGATAGGGAGGAATAGGCTTTCCAAAATTGGGATTTGGATATTCGTGAAGCCCTTCTTCCACACCCTCTTTTTTGTTCGACCTATCATATCTATAAATTGTTCTGCACCAGGAAATCATATTTGCGGAGTTGTTATAGGCAAGCTCCAGCTGCGGGAAAAACTCCGCAATATTGTTTCTTGTGCTTGTACCAGTCATCAGCAGCTTAAATCTGCAACGACGAAAAATATTTAACACAGCTTTTGCCCGCAAGCTGGATGGGTTTGTCATCTCGTCGCTTTCATCAAAGCACAGTGCAATCTTTCCGCCGTGTGCTTTTACCCATGATTTAATTTGGCGCTGATATTTGGACAACATATTTAAGGTGATGATTACAAAATCTCCACGCTTGATTTGCTCTAAATCCTTCATCCGATTCACCATGACATAAGGAAGTCTATAGTTTGGGAGTACGACATCCCAGTTGTTCTTGATTGAGATCGCAGAGGACACTACCCAAGTACAAAATGCGTTCTGCCGTTCCATCCGATATAGGCCAGTCGCAATTCCAGCCAAAGTTTTACCAGACCCCTGCTCCCATTGAAGCAGCATGTTCCGCTTTTGCAAAACCAGGTTGATGTCATGCTTCTGAATGTCGTTCAGGTGGATCTCTTCATCGTTTTCACTATCATATAGAGTGAACTCATCCAAATACTTTGCGATGGATTCATCCATTGTCATAGACGATAGTGGAAGCTGCTCAATTTGATATTCTCTCTGCTTCCGCCGAATCAATTTTGAGAAATGCCCATACTGCTCTGCATCCATCCCATCACTTACAATTTGATAGATTGGAGTGGCATTTTTCATATACTCTGGCATCCGACGCGCCATTTTAGGACTATATGCCTTGTATCCAATGGAATATCCAAAGTTCACCATTCTGATAACATCTTCATATTTCTTGGGATGCTGTTTGCTGACTACGCCACGGAGATAAGCAAGCACCTTTGCCTCCGTCAAACGGACACGGCACCATTCCTCATAAGACATATCCGCCGGCTGTTTTTGCGTGAAAAACTTATTGAGATATTCACAGCATTTCACATACTTTTCTTTAAGGACGGGATGAGACTTGATTGTATAGAGATATTTCTTCACATGATACATAAAATTGCTGGAAGTATCTCTTTGCTGTGACAACTCAAGCAAGATATGAGACCTGTTCTTCCGAAACAACTCCTGTGCCTTATCCAAGCACATACGCTTGACCACATCGACCCCAGCGCTGTTCAACGATACGGCATCAATCGTCATTTCTGTCGAATAAGGGCGTGGAATCCATCCATCCGCCTCACTATTCCGCTGCCAGAACTGCACCTTTGTCTCGTATCCATATACGCCAATAGCAGAAAACATATCCTTATCCAACATAAATTGACCAAGGAAGCTGAAATGCTTTTCCATCTCCTTTATCAATGACCCATCTGAAAAGTCATCAGCCAAAAAAGATGCAGGAACAACCAGCGCCATAATCCCCATTGGCTTCATCAGCTCCGCCGCCTTTTGGCAATAGTAAAGCTGAGAGAGAATCTGGTTCTCATCCACCCACCAATAAATATTGAACGGAGGATTCCCAACCACATAGTCAAACTTAATGCCGGGAGAATAGCTTCTGATATCTCCATAGGTGAGGTTTGCTTTTGGATACAGGTACTTGGCAATTTTGTATGCCTTGATATCCAATTCACACCCGTATACATTGCTCTCTGCTGGGGCGAAATTAAAGAATCCGCCCATTCCGCAAGTCAAGTCGGCTACAACATCCGTGCCTGACGGGTTCAAACAATCCATAATGAACTTGCAAAGCAGGGGAGGGGTAAAGAACTGTCCGTTCTCTATCTCTTTCTTGGCATTGGAATACTCATAATAGCTATCAAAGTCAGAATATTTTAGGCCGTGTAGTCCGCCGTCGCCGGTATAGGCGTTGTAGATATCCTCTTTTGTAATTCCAGATGATTCCGCAAGATCGTTGTCAATCAAATATAAAATCTTATCATTCAATTCCCGCCTGCTGTTCTGGGGAATGGTCTGATTTAAGATGTTGTACTTCATGTATTCACCGCCTATGTATGCTTTATGGATGGAGGCTTTTACGGAGACCTCCAAGAACCGCCCTGTTATATCTACCAGGGAATACGATCAAAAATGAACCGAATAGATTAACTAACTCCTACAAAGATTCATAAAGTCATCTTTTGACTTTGCCTTAATTTCCTGCATAACATCGTGATCCGCAAGCTCGTGTGTCCACACTGGCCTACCCATAATCTTTTCAATGTACTCATGGAGATCAGCAAAATCGCACATAAGCACACCAGTATATGCAGATACGATTACCTTTTCTTGCTTTGTCATATCAATATGCCTCCGTTCCGAGAAATTCTTCCGCAAACTGTCTGGCGTATGCCTCACTGGTGAACCGAATATCCACGCGGCCATTCTTAAAACACTTGATACTCTTCAGCTTTTCCATATCAAACCGCCGCTCTGTTTCCGTGGTAGTCCACGACCATCCAAGGAGACAGTTAAAAGCATACGGGATATATCCAATCTCTCCAAACTCAAAGTAGGCAAGAGCACGAATGATTTCTTTCATTCCATCTGTCAGTTTGATTTCGTATTCGCCCTTATGCCACTGTTCATGCCAGCTGTCAAAAGAGCATCCGTATCCAGTAAAGGATAGCACGGACTTTTTCTGTTCATACACCTTCTTGCCATAGTATCTGTTCCATGCAGCTTCATGGCATTTCTCTTTCATCTCATTGACCGCCTTATCATGGAAAGAGAAACCTCCCAGCTGGACAAAAATCTGGTCGAGCACCTGGTCATACGAAACATCCATGTTCTCAATCTGCTCCGTGTACTCCTTTGCGTCCTTCTCGTTGGAATAACGCGGCTCATGGGGAACAAGGTTATCAACCACAGAGCTTGAATCCAGTTCAACATGATATGCGCTGGAAAAATGGCTCACGATTTTGGAGATAAAAGTCCTATGACTTTTCCGTAAAAGCTCGTGGATACTATGGAGGCTAACACCCTCCCGCCCGTCATAGATGTAATTGCTGTAAACCTCACGATCTATGGCTCCCAAAATATCATTCTGTTCTTTGATGAAACGCTCACTGATATCCAGGATCTGTTTAAGTGCATTGCGTCCATGATTATAAGCGGCCTGCTGCACCTCGCAAAACTGCTTGTCGCTGTTGGATATCCTGGTCTCTGCCTTGATATCCACAGCAGAAAACTTATCGAGTAAGTTCATTTGATATCGCCTCCGTTCTGCACATCATTGCTGTCATCTGTTGTGATACCAATATATTTGAGGGTGACTTCTGGCGAGTTGTGTTCAAATGTCCGTTGAAGCATAGAGATGTCCGAGTTCGCATTATGATTTTCAGAAATGAGCTTTCGATAGGTCGTGTACGGATTCTTTGCAGACACAATTACCTCTGAACAAAAGACACTGATACCATCATACAAAAGCTTCAGAATCATCATCAAAATCATTACAACGAGCATAGTAGAACCTCCATCAGATACTGTGTTTTGCCAGCGGCATTACGATAGCGTGGATTCCAGAAGAGATATCCCACAAACTATCCTCACTTCCAACAAGGAAGAACGGATAAGGCCGTTGCTTATTTTTGTTAAATCCGATATAACAAATCGGATGCTTTCCAACACATTCAACTGCATCACGAATCAACTCTGCGTCATATACTCCTACAATTTCAGAGCCGTCAGAACGGTTTGCCTTAAACACTGCCTCGCAACGAGGATTAAATCCAAAGGTTTTGTTTTCTTTCCCTTCTTTCTTGTGGTTTGCAATCTGTTCTTTAATGTAGGTCAAGTCCGGTGTGTCATATTTCACATCGTCCAGATCAACTGCATAATAATCGCCGTTATTCAACTCTTCCGTGAGTATGCGGTATAGCAAATCCGCATCCGGTTTAGATGAATCATATGGCAGACCATTCAAGAATCCAGGTACAAACGCCGTAACAGCGCCATCCGTTACCGCATAACCACTATCGCTAAAACGCTGACCGCAGATGTCGAATTTACCTCCAAGCCGTGGCATGGTATTGTACTTTTTCTGGCCGCGTGAGACAATCCGCTTGAGAGCAGCCATTTGTTTGTTTGTGCAATGGTAGGGAGGTACAGAAACAAGCTCATAGGCATGTACATCTTTTTCAGGAAGATCTTTACTGTATTCGATATATCCCCATGCGTTCCCCCCGATTTCAGAGACATACCGTTTTGTATCAAAGTTCACAATGCTGATTACTCCGCCAGTAGGATAGCTCCCTGGCGATACTGGGCGCTGTGTGCTGTAATATCTCATGCTGTTTCCTCGCTTTCTGTTTCATCGGATTCATCTTCTTCGATTTCTGTTATGCCGTTGTCATCAAAAAGCCCGATCAAAACACGCGGTTTATACTTTCTGTTTGCCATATTGGTTTCAATGGATTTAATCTCACCGTCCAAGGCTTTCATGCTGGATAACAATCCAGTTGATAAAACAAGACTCGCAATTTCAAGATGGTCTTTTGCATCTCTGCGGCGAATACGGATTTCTTGAAGCTGTTTGTATAGCTTGTACCCATCCGACGCACTCACATTGCAAAATTCAATCTTGTGTAGAATATCTAATGTCTCCTGGTCACATTTCTGTACCTCAGAGCCATAAAATTTAGGGAGTGAAGCAAGCTTGTCAAAAGAGGACAGAGTGGAGGAAAGGAATTGTTTCAGCTCTTCAAACTCCTGTTGTGCTGTCTCTTCTGTGAATGTGTAATTGGTATTGAAGGTGCTTGTGAGATTATCCGCTGACAAGATTTCAATATCATCGGGAGACGGGAGAACAAGAGCGCGTGGTGGGCAAGCCAAAAACTTCTTCGCGTTTTCTTCCGTTTTGAATTTTGTCGCAGCACTGAGACGGCTGACCCATTTGTACGGATGTCTAATGTATTGATTATTCTGTTTATTGAATATGACGTATGGCATCTTTATCACCTATCCATATTAGTTGTAGCCCAGCCGATACGCAGGATATCAATAGGGGACATAAGATACCCACGATTTTTTGCATATTTCTTCATCCAGTAAAGTTTCCCGCCGGATTTGACAAGACGGCCATCCCCTTTTAGGCCAAACCCGAGCATTGACTGATGGAATGTACCATCCATGGTGAACCTTTTCCCGGCCAGACTATCCACCAGAGCGGCAGCGGATTTTTCAATCTCTTTCTCATAAACCATAGCACCGTACTGGATGTCAATTCTCAGGTTTTCCAAATCGGAAAACTCTTTCTCCACAAGCTCCAAAAATCGAGTACAGAGATCCATGCGATGACTTAGATTTTGCCGCTTATTGAATGTCAAAGTCATGTAAGAGTAGTCATTCCCGCGTAATCCAGTACCGGAACAGGTATTAAAGAAATCATTGCACCAAAAGTATAAATCCCAACCATCACTATCGTATGGCACATCATCCGCAGAAAAGTTATATACGGAAAAGGCAGAGACTATCTTATCAATAACTCTCTCCATGTAACGGCTTCGCATCAATGCGCTGTCCTTACAAATCTCACTCCACTTTGCATTATCGCAAGATTCTGCCCGCATACGGTTTTCCTGCTTTTGCTGCTCCGTGTATTCAAAAGAGAGGCGAATAGAATGATAGTCTTCCTCAGCATATCCATGACGCATCAGCTCTTTATCTGAAACAGTGACACGAGAACGATCATAATTGATAATCATATCGGATACCTCCTTCTATTATACCTGCCGCTCCAGCTTAGAAAATCTTAACCGAAAACAAAAAAAAAGACGCTGGATTTTTCCAGCGTCTTTAATCGATGTCCGTTTATTCGTAGATAAAGTTTTCTTCCCCTATGTATTCTCCAGCCTCATAATCCTTATCACAGTATCCAGAATACCAGGTCAATTCTCCGTGCTTTGATTCAAGCTCGACCAGCAAATTCATACAATCTTCTTCGTCACTTCCGCCAACCGTTACGGTAAATCCATCCTTATATTCTCCGCACATTCTCCAAGGCTCCAGCACACTACTTTCAATGTCGGAAACAGTATTGTTGTAAATCATGCTTTCCACACCTCTTCAATTCCAAAAGTGAAACGAATCACGCTATCCTTAATACCAGACATGAACACACTGTCAGCCATTGCACACATAGCGGTGAACACTTTTAGCTCCTGCCCTCGCAGAGAGGCAAGCCGGCGTATTTCCATTGTGATAATTGCATTAGGGTGAGAGCTGGACACCGGCTCTATATCCACATCCACGACTTCCATGCTGTTTGCTTTCATCCACCGTGCGGCCATGGATACTTTCTCATGCCGCTGCACCTTCGATAGATCAGCAACCCTTCCACTGAAAAACTCATTGTCTGTTAGAATCCGATCCAGTTCTTCATCTGAAAAGAAGTCCCGCACATCCACATCTGCTTCACGGGACTGCTTGATTTTTTCCTGATACTCCGCCTCTGCCTTTTCCTTGGCCTGGGCAATACGAGCGGCCATCCCGCCGCTGTTCATTACATCCGACATATCAATCACCTTGCTGCTTACCATGTTGCCTCCATTATATCAAATCCTTTTTTGTTTCTCAACCATCATTCTTATACCCTGGGCGATACGGCCTGCATCAGCTTGGCTCGGCTTGTGTTTTCCACACGCCCATAAAGAGCTTCGCCATTACTGAACCTTGCCCTCAGATACAGCTCATCAAAGCCATATTCCTTTGCCAGCTTTCTCAGAATCCGACACACCTTATTGACCTCGCTATTATAGCGGCGAATTGCTACACTGCGGTACATATCGAAATAATAGCGGCAATCCTCGTTGTCCATTTCCGTCGGGTCATCCGTGGTTTCCACATAGAATTGAACACCAGAATAGTATCCGGATTCCACAGAAATCTTGTGAAAAATCAGACCGCCATTGACATCATCTTCAAGCCTGGATTCAATATCGTCCACCGTCTCCTGGCATTCAATACTATCATAGAACAGCTCTTCTTCCAGTTCCTCACCACACTCTTCACACACATCGTTCTCGCAATCCTGATACAGACCGCAAGCGGGGCAACGCTTGATCTGCGTATTAAACTCTTTCACAAAGAGCGGAAAATTTTCCATCGTCATATAATTTGCAGTAGCCATTAGAAATACCTCCTTCTATTATACCTACCGTTTGTCACGGGAAATAATTAACCTGAAGATTTAATTATCCGCAGACCGCCTTTCGGCGGTTTCGTCGTTTACGACTCATCGGTGCGGCTCACCAAACGCTTCCCCAATCAGGACGGTTAGACAGCTCGGTAAACTCCCGTTCTTTTCTGTCAGCCTCGTCCTCCTCGCCCTCATCAGGGAAGTCAGACACATCCAGATCGTACACATCTACGTCAATTCCAGCGTTTGCAATGATAGATTGAACCAGGCCACCGCGAACCTCCACAGCGGCCTTGACATCAAGCTCTTTCTCTCGAATCTGCCACTGTTCATATTCGCACTTGCAGTCATCAGAAATTTCGGCCTGGTTTTCGTCGCAACTCCAATGAAAATCTTCGGATGGTTCTGTGAGATCGTTAATTCCCCAGCTTTCAAGGGAAGTGCGATACTGTTCTTGCATTGCCTCCTGTGCCTTTTCTTTGGTTAGAAAAATATCCGCGTCCGCATCCCACGCAGAGGAAGTATCCTGTTTATACACCAGCATGTAAACTTTCATCATTAACACCCTTTCAGCTCTTTTTCGTGGATTTGCCACTGGTCATATATGCAGTTGTAGTCATCACAAATTTCAGCCATATCGTCCCTACAGCTATACCTTTTTGCGGGGAGAGAGCCATCCATCGGATCGGCAACATATCCATTGATACAGCCTCTCCTTCTAAAAGCAGCCTGATACTGTTCACGCATGACGCGCTGTGCTTCATCTTTTGTGGTGAAAACATCGACTTCAGCATCCCATTCACATCTATCATTCTGATAGACCATAACATAAACTTTCATGTTCTGTTTCCTTTCACAAAAATATGAGAAGAAGCCCTCATTATTTGAGGGCTTCAAACTCATTTCATTATTTATCGAGCAGCAACCAGGCTGGTCATACGGTCAAGCAGCTTGTGGCCGTCCATGATTCTTCCCCAGTTGTTTTCCTGGTAGGTCTTGGAGGCACGACGCGGAGCAGAGTGAGATACCATGTCACTCATAGCGTTTACCACGCCCCAGGCCGTGTTTAGGAATTGCGCAATGTCCGGGCGAAGATAGCACACCATAAACTCGTCCTTGGCCTTCTGAACACTGTTCTTTTTGCGGTCAGAATCGTCATCGTCAACAGGGAACATCTCATCCAGCAGCTTGTTCAGCTCTTCATCGGTGACTTTGGTATTTGCCAGCTTGTCCGCATACTCCGCCAGCTCACCCATGTACGCATCGGCCATTTCCAGGCACATACGCGCCTCCTGCATCTTGTGATCGATGTCCCCAACATGTTTGGTAGACCAGCTACGCACAGCGGAATTGAGCGCCAGATTCAAAGTGTTATTGCACACCACACGGATAGGGGTCATGCACACGCGGATAGAACCGCTTCCGTCATGCGTGTTAGAGAAACACAGGTACGGCTCCACATCATCGCCCACGATCTTCTGAGCAGGCATCCGCGCCAGCAACCAGATTTTTTTGCCATTCTGGAGGCTACCAGCAGTTTCATAGCGAACATCGCCGCCAATCAGCTCGTCGGTAAAACTGAACGCCTCCGCATTTTGCACGATCTGATAGCGGTCAGACACAACACCAAGGACAGCGCCGTCCGAGCTGCGGACATTTGCCTTGAAGTTTTCAATCTTAGCTCCGCCGCACACCTGAATATTGCGCTGCTTGACCTCCCAATCCAGGCCGGCCAGCCGCAATGCGTCGGCACTGGTGGGCGCTTCCTCAACGCAAGTACCAATGCCGTGCCAGGGCTTCTCACGAACATAAAACATAGTCTCAACATTTGCTGCCATTTTCTTTTTCCTCCTAAGTTTTGGTTGTAGGTTGTAGGTGAAATTTTTCTTCCTATTATATCTACCGCTCGAACACGGCAAAAATAAACCAACTTCTAAAATTTATTTTTCGTCACACAGAATCAAAATCTCGTCTCTGCTCCAGCCATTTTCCTCACAGACTTTCCAATCGTCATCTGAAAAATCCAGGGTAGAGCCAATGCTGCTATGATAGTCCGTGATAGAGTAGGGGAGACCTTCATCCGTCCACCGCCAGTCAAGCGCTCCATATTTTTGGAGATACCACGCCTTGCTTTCTTCGATTTTTTCACGCAAAGTTTTCATTCGATCACATCCTCATCCAGCAAAACTTCTGCAATGTGAATAGAGGTAATAAAGGACAAATCCACCTTTTGACACAGCTTTTCCATAGCCTGCTTTCTGCCGTCTGCATTGACCACAAATCCGCGTGTAGTCCCATTCCCATAAATTACAACAACGGAATACTTAGGAATATAGGTGTCCTCTATTTCCTCTAAAAACTCATCTCTCGTCATCCCTTCCACAAAATCCTTTCCGCAGGAGGGGCAGGGACAGAATGTGTGTCCGGGAACAGGCTCTTCAGAGTGAAGCATATCCACAGTAAACCATCCGCCACACCCTGCACAAACGCTGATCTTGTTGCTTTCCCATTCTGCATCGTGGCAGGAATCACACTCGATATATTCTTTATCAGTTCCTTCATTGACGATATTCCAACCATCATCTTCGCTAATGACACGTCCGCAAACCGCACAAATTCTAATCGCTTCCATTTCAAAAGCACCTCCTATTATATCTACCATCCGAATTGCGCAAAAATAAACCGCTTACTAAAAAATAAGCGGCAAAAAAAATGGGGTAGGGTTTTTGACCGGAACCCTCCAAAACCGGGTATTTTAGGCAGGGATAGCCTCCGTGCTCTCAGCCTGCTGAAGATTTGCCTGAACAGCAGCTTCCGCAGCGGCCTGCCTCTGTCGCTCATAGCGTTTCAGACGCTTCTCAAACTCCGCATCGGAATCCATAGGGGCATTGCAGGTCTTACCGCCGCCCTTCCCGATGACACCCTTGGACACAGCGGCGGGCTGAACGGAGTTCTTAAACACCACACCATGCACACCGGCATACTTGCCCAGGCCAGACTTCTTCATGTTGCTATTCATATTGCTTCCTCCTTATATTTTCTGCTGTGCAGATTGATTAACTGATTTCTAAAAACTTTTTGAATCCATCGTTGACATGCGGATACTTCCTTAAAAATTCATCGTGCTTATGTAACATCGCCTCCTGCTCCGCTGCCCGGTCTTTCAGCCGATAAAGTTGGTCGCACATATCCTTATTGATTTGCCCTCTAATTGAATACAATAGGGAAGAATCCAGCTCAAGATAGCTTTCTTTTACAATCTCGCCATTCAAAACGATCTGCTCAAATAGCTTAATGTCATAAACTTTATCGCTAAAGGATAGGGCAAGATATAAGCTCATTGCTTTATCCAGGCTTGAGAACACATGCTTCTTATATCTCTCCCACGGCTCTCCGTGATTGAATACGCCATTGCATATATAATCCCAATCCTTCTTGTCATCCACTACTTCGACGGTATATTTTGTTTCAATGTCTACTGAGCTATCTTTGTAGGCTACCATGAAAAACACCTCCTATTACACCTACCGCCAAAGTAAGGCTATAATTTACTCCCCCTCATTAAAATTTTCGTTTTCGATATCCCCACATACAGAGAAAACTTCATATGCGGCAGTTTCCAATCGATTGATGGAGGCGGTGGCATACGGCTCCTTTTCCTTAATTGCATCCGCCTCCGCAGTTAAAATATCACTGACCATATTAAAGGCATCAGCAATATCGTCATCCATGAGAACCAACGTCGGATATTTACTTTTGATTTCTTCCAGTTTAACCTTTGACAGATACATGATTTACGCCTCCTTATAGAAGTTTGGATTGAATGTATCGGGATACGCCGCAACGCCGTTCCAGTCATCATATATAACTTTCTCCTGCTGCTCACCACACTGAAAAATGAGGTTTGCCCTCGGCTCATTCCCATCCTCGAAAACACGGCGCTTTCCACAGATATACCACTTAGCAAACGGCTCTCTGTTTGATACATCGCGGAGGTAGTAGCGCCCATCCTCGCCACGGTAGACTTGTCTCCCGGTGCCGTTCTCAATCTCTACAAAACTAACAGGGATAATTTTATCTGGATTTCTGGCCTGGTCATTGTAAAAATTGTTCTCAGACACGCGAACAAACCAGCTGTTTGTGAATTTTGAAAACTGCATCGACACATTTTGCCGAATATAATCCTCTCCCAGCCGGTCATAGTCTTTTTGTCCCATGAAAAGAGTTCCAACATGGGAATTGTCATCCACCGCAACAATTTTCACGCGGTCATCCAGAAGTGAGGCTTTCAGGCCAGCATCTTCAAGCTCTTTCTGATCTTGTTTTGTCGGGGAGGTAAAGAACACTTTCATTCCGCCATTCTCCTTTCGTAGTTTTCAATCTGCTCCACGGTCAACCACTCCGGCTTTCCATCCGCAGGGAAGCTATCCCATATTGACTTCATACACTCGATCTGAAAGGCCACACTGCCCGCCCAAAGGTATTTTTCCATACGGTTTCCAAAACCAAGAAAAAATTCACAGTCCATTTTCATCCTGGATAAAAGCTGATATCTAAAAACCTCATCGCGCTCCAGAATCCAGCGCAATGTAGCGTTTCTATCCATCACATAGCCTCCCATTCTTGCTGACGGATCTCATCATTTACCTGCTTGTAGGTTTTATTGCGCCAATCATTGACGAATTTCCGCATCCACTTTTTCTTGATGATTTTTGCGATACTCATTCCACATGTACCAAAAGTGATATAGCCACATGGAATGTCCCAATCAAAAGAGGATTCTCTTGTACCGATTTCAAGAAATTCTTTCCACTCCGTAGCACTAAACCGCATCGTCCTCATCCTCGCTTTCGTCATCTTCCAGCTGCTCCAGCGCATAGGCCAGCTCGTCCAGCATTTCTTGAATGGCCTCAGCATCATGTACCAAAATGCTAACACTTGGCACACCCCTAAATCCATTGCGCTTTGCCTCGATAAGCTCTTCCACATGCTCATCTCCGTCAAAGTCATCCGCATATTTGCGTACAGCGGATACTATATCGTCCTCATCATACAGACAAACGCCAAAGTCCTCTCCAGCCGGACTCATCTGATAAAACTCCCATTCGTTTTCATCGGACGCTGTGCAATTCCATCCAAGTTCCTCTGCCTTTGCAATGATTTTATCTCGAAACGCTTTCGTCATTGTTATCGCCTCCTATTATACCTACCAGTCCAAACAGTAAAATCTTAACCAATAAAATAAAAAAGCGGGGATTTCTCCCCGCTTAATCTGTATCAAGTGAATATCCTTTGTGACAAAATCCAGTTACCTCACTGATATAGTCTGAAATTTCATCGTCATCTTCCATTCCATCAGGGATATCAATTTCTGTAGGTAAGAATTGCAAATCCCGCTCATCATCAACATCCCAAATTATATTGAACGCTTTCATATTGCATCCTCCTTAAATCGCATACACCAGTTCCACACCGTCACGATCTGCGAAAAACTCTTCTGCCACTGGACATGCAGTGCAAATCATAGAATTGCATTTCCCAGGGCAACGACACGCCGCCCCATTCACTCCACAAATCTCAGGGACATCCTGTTTTGCATGAAGAATAATACGCTTGCCAGTTACCTTCTCTGCAATTAGCTGCTTGAGATATCCAACCGCATATGCTTCGTTGTCAAAAATCTGCGTGCCAACACGCCAAGCCCACGGCTTCCCATCATACATAGGCCGGCTTTCCACCTCGATCTCTTTTCCGTTGGACAGATGAATCAGATAATGCCGCTCGTCAACTTGCTCCGCATCCAGATAATTGTTGCTGGTCAAGTATAAATCCATCAGACCAAACTCTCTTTTAGACATAACCAAATCCCCTTTCAAGTGGATGTCTCAAATTTTTCTTCCTATTATACCTAACAAATGATGCGGCCAAAAATTAACCAGAAAAATAAAAAAACGACGCGGATTTTTTCCGCGTCGCATGTGCTCTCTATATTATTTGTCAAAATCCTCTATCGAATCTGTAAAACTATCCACAGCTTCATCTTTCAGTATGTCGGAATAGTGTGTATTGATAGCGATGTATTCATCCGAAAGACTTTCCCGCGTGGAGGATAAAACATCGTGCAATTCTTCCACACTTCCAGAAAAATCATCCGCAGAGAATCCTTCCGACACAAAAAAGTCCACCATTGCGTCCTGTGCCGCTTTTAACGCATTTTCCGTGCTGTTATCGTCCACATAGGCATACCAGGCAGACGATTCATCCATTGCCAGCTGAAATAATTCATCGTGCTTTTCTTGTGCGTCTTTTGCCGCCGCTGCTATTTCTTCCTCAGTCCCAGACTCCATAATATCATACATCGTTGTCCGTTCATTCTGTTCTGTTACAGAACAGGCGCACAGAAAACACAATAGCATAGCAGACAACAAAAGACAATATCTTTTCACTTTCCAGCCCTCCAGTCGTGGTAGGTGATGTCACTATTCTATCACCTCCACGACGATAAATCAATCTCAAATCATTCCAAGGTTACGGAGGGCAGCGCGTCCCACAGATTCAATATGTGTATCCGTGCATCCGTATTTATCATACCAGGAACACAGGGTATCCACGCCGACAAATGCCTTGAGACAGTCCCAGGCAAGCCGGTTTTCAAATACCTTATAGCGTCCACTTGCTTTCAGCTGCGGGGCATACTCTTTAATCCTATCCAGATTCTCAGAGAAAACCGCCTGGACATTTGCAAGCTCATCCTTTAGCTTCATATTGCGCCACCTCCTGCTCATCCAGCTCTCTAATGTATTCAATTTTTGCGCCGCGAAGTTTCCAAGCTTTGATATATTCTCGGCCTTTTCTCCGCGCCTCCGTCTTATTCTTTGCGGTGCATTTCATCTCACCGCTTCCACCGTCCAGATCGTAGATGCAGACAGCATAATGCTTTTCCTCATCCACGATTTCAAAAGACACGCCCTCGATAAAAAGCGTGGTTCCGTGGCCTGGAAGAAAAGCGGTACGCCGGCCTTTCCATTCAGGATGAACGCCCTGCACATCCGAATAAACACCTCGATACGCCTTTGGAATAGCCAGGAATTGAGACCTTGTGATTTGCTCCATGATTTATCCCTCCTATTATATCTACCAGTCCAGAATCCAAATAATTTACCTTTCCATTAAAGATTCACGATAGAAATAATGAGGTCAAACAGATACGCCTTTACCTCGTTGATGAAGTCCTCTTTTGTGCTCACCACATTCAGGGTAAACTCCTTGGAGATCCTCTTTTGCAGCCTCTTCCACTCCCAGATAAGCACCAGCTTATTAGAAGTTTCATCCGGGATGGACGGCTCAATGGTAAAGGTGGATTCTCCAACCGCAGGGAGAATATCATCCGTGAACGCCTCCAGCGCCAACGCAATCTCATCCAGAATATCTTCCCGTTTTGCCAGCATCAAAGCCTCATTCATTCCAATCATTTCAACCGCTCCTATCATAATAATTTTGATTTCTGTTACACCATACAGTCCAAAACGACAGAAATTAACCGCAAAAATAAAAAAGGCGGGGAATTTATCCCCGCCCCGCTGTTACATGATGTAAGGGCTGTTTAGCTTTTCCCGCCCCTGCTCCATCAGGGCGATCAACTTCCCATCATCCAGCGCAAAGGTGATCTTGCACAGTACACCATAGTTTTTCTTGGCCTGCTGCGTCCCCTCATCCACAGTGTAGCCCATACCAGAGCCGCGCATCATGTCCGTCCCCTCAATCGGCTCATATACCTGCACATGAATGGTAGGCTGCTGCGCCACCGTCCGAAAGTGCTCAACCACATTGCGGTATCCAACCGTGGCGCGGAGAATCCGCCCATCTTCCAGCTTGATATCTCGAATGGCCTGTTTCTCTCCCCAGGTGACATAGTGCATCATGTCGAATTTGAAGCCGCCGCCCAGCTGTCCGTTCCATTTCTCATACTGCGCCCGCGTCAATTTTGCCATTGTAAAATCCTCCTTAATCAACCGCAATCCGCTTGCATCCGCTGGAAAGAACACGCTCCAGCTTGCTTTTTACGCTTCCCAGGTTCTCCGCCTGTAGTTTCGCCATGCCGCGCTCCATCTGGTTTGTGCTGCGCTGCATAACCTGTTCATAGTAGCTAATGGTCAGCTGTAAGGCATCCACCGTCCACTTGATTTCTGTTTTTGTCAGCTTTTCCATTTATCATACCCCCAGGCCGCGCCGCATCTTTATGTCATCTACAACGGCGCAAATTGCGCTCATTGCATCCATGTAGGCATCCATCTCTTCATAATCGCCATTTTCACGGCTACTGCTCGACCATCTTCCATAAAGCATTACGGCCATGTCACGGATATTTTGTAACTCGATATCCGTCCGGGCATCCAGCTCAAGCACATTTTTAACTTGCGCCGCCTCTTTCTGGTCAATCCAGCCGCGCTCTTTTGGCTTGAAGTTTTCCTTTAACTCCATGATGGAGTGAAAATCGGTTTTGGTTGTCATGGTATCAACTCCTTCTATTACACCTTCCGCTGTTCATCAACGGGAATTAACCGTAGATGCAAATCTTTTTCGTAAAGATTAAATACAGCCCAAAGGGGAGAAGAAGCACGATAGACGTAGCATCTCGATCTTCCGCCGTTTTTCCAGTCATACACATAATCACAACAAAGATAGACAGCAGGACGAAAACCAGTCCATAAAGTTTTTGTTTCCGCATCAGCTTCCGCCGCTGTTCTCTCGTTTTCTGTCGCATCGTCCGCACACCATCCATTTTCTGTTACCTCCGTCTGTTCTGTTTATCGTCAGATATTCACACCATTAGGCGCGATATAAAATGTTTTGTCGTGGTGGTCAATGTGCCATCCGTCCAGGTGGTAGGCATCCACCATAGGCAGGTAAACCGCCTTTTGCCAGCCATCCACCACCAGCCGCAAGTCTGCATCATCCACAAGGACAGAGGACACACGGCGGGATACTGTGCCATCCGTCAGCACCACCAGGCCAGCGGACGCAATCCACGCGGCCAGCGCCATTTCCAAGGTGGGAAGCTGTTCCACGCTGTTACAGCGCTGCATGTCGTCATCCACTGTACCCAGGTTAAACACACGCCCCAGGTAGTAGCGCCGCGCCTCGTCCAGCGTTCCATTGAAGCCGGTTTCAAAGCTATCGCCATTTTCAAAGCCGATCTTGAAATACAACATGAAAAAGTCCCTCCATCATGGTTTCCGCTGTTCTGTTCTTGAAATTAACCTGAGATTCCACTTTTTCAATCCATCCGCCCCAGCGCCAGCGCATCCGCCAGCGCCAGGGGTTCGGATTGATTAACTTATTCCTTATGCGGCCACCAGTCCAGAGGCCACCAGGTCAGCGCGGATTTTCTTCAACCGCTTGCAGACAGCCGGCTCAGAGATTCCAATCATCGCCGCAATCTCTTTGCTCAGGTATCCGTCGCGGATTCCCTCAATAATCATGCGGTCTTTTTCGTCCCGTCCGTTCACAAACTCTTCCAGCTCCACACGGGAAACGACGGCGGGTTCTGTCTCGTCCTTGCGGTTCGTCGCTACGGTTTCCAGCGCGTCCACCTGTTCGCCGTTCTTGTCCGTGATGGTATCCACACGGCCACAGCCGCGCTTGATATCGTCGGCATACACCTTGCGGATAGCGTCCTTTGCGGAGCGGTAAACAAGGGATTTCAAGGAAATATTCATCTTTCCAGCCGCCGCCCTCTTTGCGTTCAGCGCGTCCAGATAGTCCGCATCCAGCCGATCCGCCAGCTTCAGCCATGCCTCATTGACAAGGCCATCCAGCCCATGATAAGACAGCATCCAGGCCACAGTCTCGTTATACTGCAAATAGTGATCTTCCGTGCTGTATCCGATCTCGTTCTTTGCCGCCCGCTTGACACAAGCCGTCAGCATGTTGATCTGCTCTTTCTCGCTCATCGCCTGCCACTGGTTCAGCACATTAGCGTTCTTGACATGCTCCCACGCCATTTCAAGGCAGATGGAGAACACGGGGCGCAGGCCGTCCGGCTGCTTGTTGGCGTGGTAAATCTCCCAAGCCTTGCTCATAACATCGTGAAGGTTGTATTTCATGGTAAAAGCTCCTTTCTGTTTACACGCCATTAAAGCGCCATTTCGTTTATCTTGATTTCGTAGTCCTTACCATCTGCAAAGTCGCGGACAATCACGCTGTTTGCATCTCCATCGACGATTTTATAACCAGCTTTTGCCAACGCCGATTCAATGATATCGAAAATATCTTCGTTCACTGTTTAAGCTCCTTTCAAATCATCAGGCGGTTTGCGCCGCTGTTTGTCCTTTCTTTTGGGTTCCCACGACCCCCGCAGGGGTTTCGGCTTGTTCCCGTCAAGCTCTCATCAGGTGGGCATCAGCTGAAATAGATGTTATAATCGTTTTTGGTGATGTTCGGGTTCCCCTCGTACACGCTGTAAATAAAGCGGCTGTTTTCGACTTCCTCGCCGTTTATGTACCATTCGCAGGAGCCTTGCCAGCATCCCAGGTTTGGGAAGTCCCGCCGGTTCGTGATAACTCCCGTTGTAATCCCTACGGCCTCCAGCGCCTCATACATAGCGCGGATTTCTTCCGGTTCACGCCATCCACCAAAGCGGGCGGCTATTCGGTTCGCCTCTGCAATCTGTTTCCGCGTCGCTCTCATATACAAGCCCCTTTCTTTAAGCCCCAGGCGGAGCGGGGACAGCGCCCCGCCCGCTGTGATTGATTAACTAATTCCTTAGATGAAGTACATGCTGCCGTTGTACTCAAGCGCCACGGCCTCTTGCCCCATCTCGTGCTTTAGCTCGTTGCAGAGAGTAACAACATCGTCGATGTACTTTTCAGCCGCTGCCGTATCGCAATAGGCGAAAACCATCGTCGTTTTCTCAGCCACCAGAGCGCCATCTTGCGCCACCCAATACCCACGGGCAGGGGAGGAAGTAGCACCGCCGAAACACTCAGACAGCAGACGCGCCACGCGCTCAACCTGCGCTGTATTGTCGATCTCCTTGTTGATGTCCACCGTCGCGGGGACATACACCGTGATTTTGCTTTTCAGGGGGATGAGGTCTTTCAGTTTCATTTTGCCGATCTCCTTTCAGATTGATTAGCTGGTTCCTTTCTTCCGTCCATCCGCCGCCCGGCAAAGGGGAGGCGGTGAGCTGAAGTGGATTAACTATCTCCTTAACTCTGGTATCATTATACCGCACTTTATGGGCGATGTCAAGAAAAAACCGCTCAAAATTTATCGCTTTTCGCTTGAAAAATAACCAAATCTGCAAGGCTGTATTTGTGCAATATGACGATGCCCAAGCCCGCCAGATCGCCGCACACCAGCCCCAGCCAGCCACCACCGCCACGGCCTGGACAGCCCAGCACCTACCACACCCAAGGCCAGCACCCAGCCCCAGCGCATAGCAGGCCAGCACCAGAGGACAGCAGAGGAACGCCAGCACCCAGGAGAGAGGGCAGAGGGAGACAGCAGCACCAAAGACCAGAGACAGCACCCAGGAGAGGGAGAGGACGCAAGACAGGGAGAGGACAGCGGCCAGCGCCTGCACCCAAGGAAGCCAGCACAGCAACCAAGGCCAGCAGGAGGACAGAGGGAGACCCAGCCGCCCCCAGCCGATGCAATCCCCAAGCCAGTCAGACAGCAGAGCCAGCGCCGCCCAGGAGATGCAGGGGAGAGGGCAGAGGGGCGGGAGAGAGGAAGGGAAAGAGAGGAACGGCCAGAAAATGACAGTAAAAGAGCGCCGCCCAGCCTGCACCCCCGACAGAGCCAGCGCCCAGGCGCTCCGGCCATACTGCCAGCAGTCCCAGCATACACGGACAGAGGACAGCCCAGGAGAGCGCCAGAGAATAGGGGAATCAATTCCGCTTTTGTGGAGTATGCAGAACTGCCCTTGACCAACGCCGCCCACGCTATCCCAGGGGAGGCAAGGCAAGGGGGATACTTTACATTTTGAGCGCCACCGCCACGGCGAAAAATCCGCCTTGTACCCCTTTTTCCACACCTCTAAACTTTTCACCCACCCAAAATCCTTACATCACACCCTTGGTCATCGTGTTAATCTTTGGTTTTATGATTTTTCGACTCCGCACTCGGTTTTTACATGTTGACCATCGTACTTTTCTTTGGATCTCAGATTTCCCAGCTTTTATTTTAACGGGTGGATTTGGCAAGGAAATCGCCGTTGATTATCGCACGGAATCTTTATCCTATCCTTATAAGGAGTAAAATAATCAACTTTTTTACCAGATTTCATTGACAAAGACACCCCATTCTGCTATAATACATAGTGTAGAGATACCTTACCTTTAAGCCGTAGGCCAACGGTAATTTCTCTTACAAAGAAATTAGTTAATCTATCTTAAATGGAGGTTGTACTATGGATCAGCTTGCCGAGAATACGATTGTTACGGTTGCCTTACATCCTGGCTTGGAGCAATTCTTTAAGCAGCAGAAACCTCATAACTACAAGAAGAACGAGAGACAAACCGTATACCCGATCAAGAAACAGGAAGAGATCATTGCTATGGCGAATTGGCTTCTGGAGCATAAGGATCGGAAGTATGTTCTGGCTTTTGCGCTTGGTATCAACCTCGGACTCAGAGCCAATGAGCTTCTGTCCTTAAAGATGAACCAGGTTTTCTGGCCTGATGGATCTGTAAGGATGAACGACGATCTGGAAGATACCTCAGATGGGATTGAGATTCTTCAGAGTAAGACAAAGAAATTTAGAACCGTATTCCTTAACGAAGCTTGTAAGGATGCTCTGGAGTGGTGTTTCCCGGAGAGGGGGAGTTATTTACATTGTGATGGATATCTTTTCCCCAGTAGGGAAGGAGGATCTATCCAGGTAGGTACTTTCCGTAAGGTTTTGAAAGAGGCAGCGTGTGCTTGTGGAGTGAAACAGAATGTTGGAACCCACACCTGTCGTAAAACCTGGGGATGGCACCAGTATAAGTATAATTCCGACAAGGCGAACTTGGATATCTCTATGCTCCAGCGGGCGTTTGGGCATAGTTCGCCGGAAGTCACCCTCAGATATCTTGGTATTACGGATGAGGAAGACAAGGCTTTGTATCGGAACATGTGTATTCATGTTGTTTCAGACAAAGGATTTGAAGACCATGGTTTGCTCAAGACATTAGGGTGAGACAAGGTTATTTTGAGACAGAGGAAAGAATACATGTATCCCCCACCCATCTAAAAGGGAGCCACTTTTCAAAACCCATTCACCAACGGCATTTTCTGCTGTTTTTTCAGGGCGTTTTGCTGAATGGTTTTCAGCAGAGTTTACATAATTACCTGCTTGTAAGGTCTAAAATCAAAGGAGCGAGATACCATTGGACATCAAAATCTGCGACGCAATCATGGGGGCGGGGAAGACCAGCGCTGCTATCAACTACATGAATGACTCTCCTGGGAAATTCATCTTCATTACGCCGTATCTCAAAGAGTGCGACAGAATCATTGATAACTGCCCCATTAAAAATTTCAAATCGCCAAAGGATAAGCCAAGGAGTAAGTTGCTCAACCTCCACTTCTTATTGGAGAGAGGATTCAACATCTCCAGCACACATGCTCTCTTTGCCAGCTATACGGATGAAACCATTCGGCTGATCAGAGAAGGGCATTATACGCTTATCATGGACGAGGTGTTTGAAATCGTTAAGGAGATCAACGTCTCGAAAGGCGATGTGATGGATCTCCTTGCGAATGGATACATTGAAATCGACAAGGAAACCTGCCGGGTTAAGTGGCTCAATGATAACTATGTCGGAACAACCTTCCAAGATCTTATGCTGAGAGCTAAGGCCGGCACTTTGCTGTACTATAACGATACCTTTCTGTTTTGGATGTTCCCGCCGGAGGTGTTCCAGGCTTTTGATGAAGTGATCGTCCTAACATACTTGTTTGAGGCGCAGCTTCAGAAGTATTACTTCGACATCAATGGATTTTCTTATCGGTACATTGGTGTGGAGCAGCGCGGGGGCAGTTTCTACTTTTCAGAAACGGGAAATCAGTTTACTAAGATCGCCGGCCTAAAGGAAAAGGTGCATATTTTCGATAACAAGAAGCTGAACAGTGTTGGAGATGATAAATTCGCCCTATCGTCTTCATGGTCTGAGAGACATTTTAGAAATCCTGTTTCGTGCGCCAAAATGCGTGATGGCCTATACAATGTCTTGCGGCATTATTACTCTGGAAAGAGCGGGAATAGCATGTGGACTTCCTTTAAGGCGCAGAAGGATAGGCTTACTCCGAATGGGTTTAAGAATTGTTTTGTTTCGTGCAGTTGTCGGGCTACAAATGAATATCGTGGAAAGAAAAACTTGGCCTATTGCGTGAATATCTTCTTCAATCCGTTCTTAAAGCGATACTTTGAGGAACATGGGTGCGTTGTTGACGAAGATAAGTATGCGCTCAGCGAAATGATTCAGTGGATTTGGCGATCCGCAATTCGTGACGGACACGAAATAAATATCTATATCCCAAGCAAAAGAATGCGAAACCTCTTGACAAATTGGCTAAATGAGGTTAGTATATAAGAAAGGAATTAGTTAATCTATATGTGTGAGTTTTGCAAGAAATTTGACTTTGGAACTGCCACTGCAAAAGTTGATAAGTACGGTGCCTCTATCTGTTTTGCTGGAGGGTTTGGGCGATATCCGAAAGAAGAGCAGTTCAAGTTTTGTCCAGTATGCGGCAGACGGCTCGATCTGTACAGTCGTGACGGCATGACCAATGAACAGGCAGAAAGATTATTGTTGTCTCACTTGATGCAGGTAGCATTTTTGATGCCCATTGAATGGGTTGAGAAAAACGGAGACGGCAGTGATTTTCAGAAAGCATATGGCATGGCTTTGGACGCTCTGCGGCGTGGAGGTGGTTGATTGAATAGGCCGAATTGCTATAAATGCAAATATCGTGGAAATGTACCAGGCGATGCACATAGCTGTTGCCGATACCCCGGAAACGATACGAACCTGTTTGCGATGTTTGATCAAGGAAATCTGGTTCAGATGATCAAGCTTGGAATCAAAGCTGATCGATACGGATTTGAAAACGGGTGGTTTATGTGGCCTGTGAATTTTGATCCAGCATGGCTGTTAAACTGTAATGGGTTCACACCAAAGGATGGTGATGTGATGAATGGGCAACCAGATTAAACAGGCCACGCAAGAGGCGTTCATGCCTCATGCGCTTCGTGTGGAGTTTGGCGATGCCTTAGCGATAGAAATTAGTAAGGCGTATAAAATCGTAGATAAAACGGACGAAGCGCTCAGCTCGTTTATATTGGAGTTGCGGCAAGCGGACACCGATGAGAGGCGGATGCAGCTGTTAGATGCTATTTGGCGACGGCATTATGAATACGTCGCTGACAAAATTATCAAAAGGAATTAGTTAATCAAATTTGGAGGTAAGAGAAATGCTCAACATTGAAAAGCCGGATAAAAATCATCCGTGCAACGGCTGTCACTACTGGAGGTGGATTGGAATCTGCCAGGCTTGTAACTACAGTCTTTTGACTGGACGGCTTAGGGGCTGTAAGGCTGGTTCAGAATGCAATAGAAGAATCCCTATGGATGAGGACTTGAAGCGGAAAGAGCAAATCAGGATTTTTCAGTGCGGATATATTGGGAGGCTTGAATGATTCCTTATGGCGCTATTGAAGAATGGTTTGGTGCTATATACCAGGGGGTAGATTATAGCTGGCGTTTTGAGGTGTCTACATTTGGTAGGTTGCGGAACGCAAAGACAAAGCATATTTACTCATTTGGCTACGGTGATGGCGGATATCTACAAGCTTGTGTGTCTATCAATGGTAAGCGGCTTAATGTACATGTACATCGGTGTGTGGCAGAAACTTTTCTACCAAATGAATGTGGGTATGAGATCGTAAACCATATGGATGGCTGCAAACAGCATAATGATGTGTGGAATCTCGAATGGTGTACCAGAAAAGAGAACTACTTTCATGCTGTAGATATGGAACTGATTGATCACGACATACCATATCGGATCGGGTATCTTTCTCATCTTGGAGCTTATTCAGGTAGTAGCAATGGAATGGCGAAATTGACGGAAGACGATGTACGGTTTATCCGCGAGGCATATGTCCCAAAGGCCAAAGGACAGAAATGCAATCGAAAAGAGATTGCGGAAATGTTTGGTGTTTCTCCAAATTTGATTTCAAAGATTGTAAGCGGAGCTGTGTGGACGCATGTTTGACACGAGCTTACATTTGTTAAAAGGAATAGATGGTAGGGGGTGTTTTGATATCGACCTAAAGTATTTGAAGTTGAACTGCGACATTGTTCGCATGATTTTAAGCGGAGATAAAGCTCAAATTCGAGTTCTTGTGAAGCAAGCAAATAGTCAAGATGAAGATCCGGCAGATCAATATGAGGCTGGAGATGTTATTGCCGTAAAAGAGACATGGGCTGTAAAAGACGGGAAGTATATTTATAAGGCCGATTACGACAACAACTATTCAAATGCTCTATGGGTTCAGTCAACCAGAATGCCGGATGACGCAGTTAGGCTGTTTTTGCGGGTAGTGAGTGTAAGAAAAGAAAAATTGCAGGATATTTCATCTGAAGATATGGAAAAAGAGGGCGTTTGGTTCCCAGGCACTTTAGATCCGCAAAATGAGTTTGCTGCAATGTGGAATGAGTCATTAAGTCCCCGTAAAAAAGAGAAATACTCGTGGAACAGAAACCCAATGGTATGGGTTATCGATTTTGAGCGAGTATCAAATAGTGAGGTGGCCACATGACGCTATTTGAATATCTTTCTTCGTCCATGGAAAATATGGCTCAGTTTGTTTGTGATCGTGCAATATTATCTCCATGCGATATTGTATGTAGAGGTAAGGAATGTACAGCTGTGAGTGGGTTTCATAAAACCGCGAGAGAACAATGCTTGGATAAGGTACTATCATTTTTATCCCAGGAGATCGAGTCTGAAGATGAATGATATCAGAGAAACATCTATTGACCATGTTTCTGGCGAGGACTATGCGACACTTTTTACAAGCGAGAGAAAGTGGATCAATTATATTTATAAGCTTAAAGAGTCGCACCCCGACGAGGTAGATATCAGGCATGTAAACGATGATGGAAGTTTGATAGTGCATATCCCAGCTTCATGGATGAAGATTAAACCCAAAAAGAAAGTAGTATTGACAGATGAACAAATAGAAGCTTCTAAAGCGCGTCTTGAAAGAGGTAGGCAAAAACGATTGAGTATGATAGGAGATGATGCGCATGTAGGTCTGGAAAGGAGCAGAAAAGATGAGCAATAATAAAAAAATGTGCGTCAGCTGCTATTGGTACGAGAATTGTTGTGGCGCAGAAATTTGCGATGAGTTTACGCCGTTGGATGACAGTTTAGACGAGGAATACTATGCTGGCATTTTGAATGAAAATTTAGAAGAATATCAATCTATTGTAGTGGAACAGCAATCATAATTTGCGGGCAGGTAGGATATATGATTTATTTTGATCATGCAGCAACAACACCAGTGAGAAAAGAAGCAATGGAATGTATGTTGCCGTGGCTTAGCTGTAATACGGGGAATGCAAGCTCATTACATAGTGCTGGTAAGCAAGCCAGAGCTGCAATCAACCAAGCGAGAGCTTATATCTCTGAATTGATCGGAGCAGAACACGCAAACGATATTATATTTACTTCTGGAGGAACGGAGTCCGATAACATGGCTCTGTCTGGGATGGCTCCGTTCCTTATCCAGTCTGGGAAAAGAGTGATCCTTACCAGTGAAATGGAGCACCACGCAATTTTGAATCAGATTCCGCATATAGATTTGCCCATTCAAAAAGCACCGGTTTGCTCAAATGGAGTTGTTGATCTTGGCTGGATTGAGGATCGCCTTAATAGGTTTGATGTTGGCCTGGTCAGTATTATGGCAGTTAATAATGAAACTGGCGTTAAGCAGCCAATCAATGAGATTGCAGATCTTTGCAGAAAGTATGGTGCTATTTTCCATACGGACGCAGTTCAGGCAATTGGTCATATGGAAATCAATGTCTCAGATGTCGGTATTGATCTGATATCGTTAAGCGGCCACAAATTTGGCGCTCCAGATGGGATAGGGGCTTTGTACATATCGAAGAGGGTAAAAGATATTATTTCTCCTATTTCATATGGCGGAGGACAGGAGTTTGGGTTTCGGCCTGGGACAGAGAATGTTGCGGGGATAGTTGGGCTTGGAGCTGCCGCACACATATTGATGGGCTGTATGAGAGAAGAGATAACGCAGTACGAGTTGATGTCGAAAATGTTTATCAAGCATTTGCGCACCTACGGATGCGATTTCCAAGTGAATTTTGAAAATCAAAATAGGGTTGGGAATATTTTAAGCCTATATTTTCCTGGCGTTGAATCGGAACTCCTTCTAAGGATGTGCGATGCAGATGGTCTTTGTATATCGGCTGCGTCGGCGTGTTCCTCTGGGTCAAAATCTCCAAGCCATGTACTTACTGCATGTGGATTTACGGATGATAAGGCAAGATCTACGGTGCGCATCTCGTTTGGGCACACAACAACGATTGACGAAATCAATTTGGCCTCAGCAAAGCTATTTTGCTGTGTCCGTAAGATAAGAGAAATGTTTAGGAAGTGATTAAATCAATGGTGAGTAAGACAGACCTTTTACAAAAGACAAGCGAATATATGGATTATATCTCTGAGCACAAAAAGAACATCCAAAAGGCATGGGATGAGATCCGAAATGCTACAATCGGGATCTCGCTGCTCCAGAGGCCGGCTATTCTCGACGAGATGAGCTGGCGCATCAAGAACCATGATGACAGTAAATTTTCAGAGGAAGAATTTGTCCCGTATCGACAGCATTTTTATCCTGTTGATGGTGAGGATGTTGATCCAGCCGCATTTGATAGAGCTTGGAGAACCCATTACAGACGAAACGACCACCACTGGCAATATTGGGTAGATGAGGACGGGGACTTTATTTCTTCGTACAGCGTGGACAATAAAATTTGTGCATATCTTGAAATGGTATGTGATTGGCAGGCCATGTCTTATGTCATGGGCGGGAATGCTGTCTCCTACTATGAGTCGCATAAGTCATCTATCCAGATCGAGGCGTATTGGAGAGAGTTCCTTGAGGAAATTCTTTCTCTTCTCAGTGAGTATCTTGCAGTAAAGAGTGAGAATGCGGTGATGTGATGAACAGAGAGCAGAAAAGAGCGATGAAAAGAAAGGCTGAAAGCCGTGGCATAGATGGACACATGGTTGATGTATTTGTCGGCTTACAAAAAGTCAAGAAATCAACCGAACTGATAAAGGACGGAGATAAGGTCAGGATAAATATATCGTCTATCAAGAACCATCCTGACTATGATCGGCTATCTGGCTTGTACAAGGAATTTGTTGAATCCCATCAGGACGATGTGTTTACAGCCGTTATGGATAACGGCGTTGGGAAGTACGGCAATCTTTTTGCACTAAAGGAAGATCCTGCTGGATGGCTATTTTGGAGCGGAGACTTAATTAAGGTTTGATGAACAGGGGGAGATAGGTATAAGCCTCGATAAGCAAATTCATATTTATAGCTTTGATACAAGCGCTTTTTATACAGACGAAGAGAAACAGCTTGAGACTTCGATTAACAACCACTGCCTGTCGAAGAATAGGCTGAAAGCAGAAAAGGATATCTTGTCGGAGTATTATTATAATGGCCTATCTCTCGAAAAAGCACAAGCTAAGTACCGTCAGCTATATAGAGTAAAAAAAGACGAGCCTATTGATATAGGTGACAAAGATAGGATTCGTCAAATCAATAAGGAAATCAAGAATCACAACAGCAGCATTAAGCTCTTGAAAGGCGAATTACTCAAGTTGCTGCAAACACACAGGGCAACCAGAGAGCTACGCGGCGAGTATGTCGTTGATAAAAATGTGATTTCGGTATTTGAGTCCATGTTGACACGGACGCTGGGAATGAAGACTGGTAATCTGTATGATGACTTTATGGTGATTCGTACTTATTATTTCGATGTTATAGAAGATCTGATTCTGAATGGGTATGTCTATAACGGAGAGAGGTATGTTTGCTTTACCGCGTCCGCTGGCCAGATCAGAACAAAAAAGACCGTATTCATTAAGGAGCGAGTGTGGAAAGAAAACCAGAAAACGCTCATGTGTGGATTAACAGTCGATTCCATTAACGAGTGCGGCGGAATCAATATCAATAAATACCTCGCCTATCTTGCGCTCTGTAACAGCGCAACAGATCCGTGGGAAGAGTTTGACATTACTAAGTCAATTGTTGTTGATGACATGGAGACGATGGTTCGTGGTACGGTTGATTTTATTGACCATAGGACATATACCACGGAAAGAAAGGTAATGGATATCCCAATCACTCATACTGATGGCTGCGGGATGGTTCTTCCGTCGTGCAACGCCAAAAACACAATGGTTCGTCTGCCTTGGGTGAAGGGGTTATTGGCAGTATTTCCTTTTGACCGATTTATCCGAGAAGCTGACAAACGAGATCCGAGTGTACAGCATGGGATTGTGAAGGACATATATGGTGTAGAGCATGACGTGCTGAAGGAAGATATCCAAGTTATTTTCACCAAGAGCCAGTTCAAGATGTACAAATACTATTCCAGCTGGGAAGAGTACATTGCTATGTACCAAAAGTATGGTTGTACTGCTGGCAAATGCAATGAAGAGGAATCTTTTTTACCAGACGCTAAACTGAATTATCAGATGCTACAGACGCTCACTGATATTTCAGAGGATGAAATTGAGCGGCTTGCAAATCGATCCGTAGAGAAAATTCAAAAGGTTGCGTCTGATCGGGAGACCATGCTTGAAGTATTTGGAGCGTCATCACAGTATAAGAATAAAAATGCTTTTCAGGAATGTCTTTCTATTTATCCTGAACTGCTTTCAGATCCATATACCAAAGAAATGCTGCGGCAAATAAAAAAGAACCTTGTAAAAGAGGGAAAGTCGGCCAAGCTTGACTTATCCGCCAAATACATGTTCTTGATTCCAGATTTATATGCCTTTTGTCAATGGCTCTTTTTGGGCGATAAAGACCCATGCGGTTTGTTAAAGGATGGTGAGGTGTCAAGCTTTTTGTATCGTGCGTATGGGAAGCTCGATTGCTTGCGCTCCCCGCATTTATACCGCGAACATGCTGTGAGAAATAATGTGGTGAATGCTGAAACAAAAAAGTGGTTTACTCCTAACGCAATTTATACGAGCTGCCACGATCTTATTTCAAAGATTTTGCAGTTCGATTGTGATGGGGATAAGAGCCTTGTGTGCGCAGATCCGCTTATTATTGACATCGCAGAGCGAAATATGAAAGATATTGTCCCGCTGTACTATGAAATGGCAAAAGCCGGCGCGGTCATTGTAACGCCGGAAGAGATTTTCCACGGATTAAGAGCGGCCTGGACTGGTGGCAATATTGGAGTAATCAGTAACGATATCACGAAGATCTGGAACAGTGATGATGTCGATATTGATGCGATCAAGATACTCTGCATGGAGAATAATTTCTGCATTGACTACGCAAAGACACTCTATAAACCAACGAGGCCAGATCATATCAATGCAAAGCTTTCACAGATAACCGGCATGAAAGCACCACATTTCTTTATATATGCAAAAGGAAAGACAGCACATCAGGTACAAAAGAAAAACGGGAGCGTTGTAAATAGACTCGATAAGATTGTACCAAATAAGAGAATGTCCTTTGCTGCTAAAAACATCGGTGTGTTTCATTATCAGAATATGTTGAGCAAACCAAAAAAGAATGTGGTTATCAAGCAGGAAGTGATTGACCTCTATAACGAGGTGGAGAAGCAATATCGTTATTCAATCAACTTTTACGATGATAGCGTGAACTATTCATATATTAGGGACTCTATTTTAGAAAGATTTAACGAACTCAAAACTGACCGTGTAGAGTGCTGCGATATCCTTGTAAAATATTTGTTCCATATGAGACAGAGTAAAAGGAAGAACATCTTTTGGATGTGCTTTGGGGACATCGTTCTATCTAACTTGCAGAAAAATTTGCCGACTGGTTCTATCCAGTGCAGGAAATGCGGAGAGCGATTTGTACCTGAAAATTGGAATCAGAAACTTTGCAGTAAATGTTCTGTTTACCAGCCGATTTCAAAAAAGACTATCCGCTGTATTGATTGCGGAAAAGAATTTGATGTTGACGGTGTAGTAAAAAACAAGAAGCGATGCGCAGCGTGTCAAGATATATGGGAGAAGAAAAAGAGAGCAGAGAGAAATGCGAGATATTACCAATCACATAAGAATTAAGACGGTTTTTATTTTGAAATCGACTTTTATAATAGCCCGTTGTTCAACGCCTATTACGGCTAACGGATAGTACAAAAATAATGAATTTTGTTCTTGTTATAGCCGTTCATCAACGCTGTTATCTTTGCCAAATGAGATAAATGCCTTTAAGGGAAGAAAACCGTATTTATTAAGTTATTCGGTGTCTCCTGTCCATATGGCCGTGGGATCACTCACGGCCTGGGACATTTTTATGAAAAGGATTGATATACTTTATGATTCCAGTAACGAAGGAAGAGGCAAAGTTGCTCCGGGAGCTTTACCCAGAGTACAAGGTAACACGGACGATGGTTCAGGATTCAAAGCGGCACCACTACTATGCGACAGAGCACGAAGGTATGATGAGGGCGATTGCAAGTACAAATTATGCCGCTGCGGAAATTGTAGCAAGGATCGATAAAGAGAGAGCCATTCGCAGAAAGCGTTTGGAGCGCCAAGGTTAAACATGGCTGACTTTGAGCGAAGAGAGCGTTTTGAAAACGCTGTAATAGACATGAAGGATCTTACTATCACCGAGTTTACCGATAGTGAAACCCGGTGCTACGACCTGATGAGTTTATTGAAAAGGTGGGATGGTGTGGTCGGAATTACTCTTACCATAGAGAGAAAAGTCCCTTTACCACCTGATGGGAGGGATGATGTTTGAATCCAAAGTATAACCAGCTGGAGAATGAAGATTCATATGAATATGGTCTAAGACTAATTGAGACAAAGATCGAGCAAAACCCTCCTGATTTGGAGTGGTCAGATATTGTTGATCTACTTGGCCTTGATATCCATTACGATAGCCTGAGAAAAGCAGCGAATGTTACTCCTTACTGTGGCTATCGTGTTATGAAGTATTTTAAGGAGAAGTACGCAAGGGATTCCGGCGAAGAGTCATATCTTGGAGAGCTGGATCAGAAGATGCTTGAGTTCCAAAAAGAACGCCAAAGATTTTTCGATCAAAGAACAGCACTCAACAAGGTAGTGCGGAATATGGCACGACATGATGAGAACCAGGAAATTCTTGAACGAGCAATTGAAAACGGCGTTTTGCCACCGCTTACATATACTCCAACTCAAATTCAGCCTGCGGAGCAGGACTTGCTTGTTAGCTTAAATGATCTTCACTTTGGGGCGTATGTAGACAACTATTGGAACTACTACAATTCCGATGTGTGTCGAATGATGCTGCAAGACTATCTTAAAGAGATTATCGACATTGCAGACCTACATGGCGTTGAGAATTGCTATGTGTGGGCTAATGGAGATCTAATAAGCGGTAATATTCACAAGTCTATTGCTGTTTCAAACAGAGAGAATGTAATTGAGCAAATTGTAGGTGTCTCGGAGTTGATTTCTGAATTCTTATCCGAGTTAAGCCCGCACTTCAAAAATATCTATTTTTCTTCTGTTGCAGGAAATCATTCAAGGTTGGAAGAGAAAGATCTTGCGTCTCCACATGAGAGGCTTGATGACTTAGTAGAGTGGTATCTAAAGGCAAGGTTACAAAACTTCAAAAACATTGTCTTTGATAATTACGAGAAAATTGACGATACGATGTATCTGGTAAATATTCGAGGAAAAGACTATCTCGGTGTACATGGCGATTATGATGGCTCTGCAAGTAAAGTGCAGTCACTGCAAACCATGGCGCAGAGACCAGTTTATGCTATTTTGTCTGGGCATCTTCATCACAACAAAATTGATAATGTCCAGGGAGTAAAAACAGTAATGGCCGGTAGCTTTCTTGGTATGGATGACTATTGCGTTGGGAAAAGGATCTATGGGTCACAGCAACAGTTGGTATGCGTCTGCACATATACAGGGATTAAGGCTTATTACGATATCGATTTTGATACCAGTATATATCGTCATCAAAGGAGCGATATCGCAGCTTGAACATTAACAAAACTGATTTAATTAACGCGCTTGCTGAGAAAAAGTCGTACAAGAAATATGCAATTAAAAATGCGATTGATGATATTTTTGCAGAGATCGCAGAGCGGCTTGTAGACGGTGATAAGGTGTCTATTAGAGGATTTGGTACTTTTGAGCCAAAGACTTTCAAGGGGCATCCATCTGTTCATCCAGGTACAAAGGAGAAGATTACTGTAGATAACTTTAAGAATGTAGTCTTTCGGCCTGGTGATGAGCTGATCCGCGCTGTTAGAGAGAAACCATAAAATCGGGGGAGCTATATCCCCCGATACTATATGGCTGAGTAGAGAAGGTGGTATTCTTGCCTGCCTCATAAGCAGGAGACATTGGTTCGACTCCAATCTCAGCCACCAAAAAAAATAAAATAATTTTGCTAATTCCTATTGACAAATGCGTTTCTGTCTGGTATAGTAATACATGTCAACAGGAGATAGCTAATCAATCTCAATCTGCTGGCGTAGCTCAGTTGGTAGAGCAGCTGATTTGTAATCAGCAGGTCGGGGGTTCAAGTCCGTCCGCCAGCTCCACAATGAATGAACCTTGATAAATCAATATCTGAATCATGCTTATTATTAACTCAGTGAATAAAGCGTGTCAGCGCTCTGAGACGCACAGTAATTTCCGTTTGGTTGAATAGGGATACCTATTCGATTGGGCGGCTATGGTATAGTGATATACCGTAGGGAGGCGGAAACCACCAACAAAAATGTGTGTTGCCAAGAGTTGTCGCTGCAAAATGCACGGAACTTTCGGGCGTAGCAATAGACGCTCCCAGTGGGAGAATAAGCCTAAGGGGTTATGGTGTGGCAACCATAATGACAGAGGTAGGCCAACAATACGCTCCGTCTTGATGCAGAAGAAATTCTGCTATAACGAAAGTCGCCGGTTAAAGTAGCCGTATGACGGGTTTGAAGATGATCTTTTCTATATCAAATATGGATTTTGTAAAAGAAAATTTCTGAAAGAACGGTGAAATTTGCGGGTAAGCATTCCCGCACAGGTTTATGTACGCAGCATGGCTTATCCTGTTGCGATACTGGGGTAAGAAGTTAGGGGTCGCTCCCCGAAGCTCAGACTTATCTTCCTGGTGGCAGAAAATTGTAAGAAGACAATGGAGGTAGGGTGAAGACCCAGTGATAGGTATGATTGAGCTATTGATTTTTTCAAGGAGTTAGTTAATCTATTTTAAGGGAGAGCAGTTCTATGAAGATCAGCATCAGAGAGAAAGACATTGGTATGTTTAAGGCTATCGATGTATCATGCAAGGATGGCGTGATTGTTCTCGACTTTGACTGTGCCAATTGTGGAGTGCCTATGGTGAACAGTAGGCCGATTGTCCCAGTTCCAATGGTGTACCCGCTGAAGGATCTTAATCATCTTACATGGAGTGAGATTGAGGCAATTGGCGCTGCGGGAAAGGCTCGTGAGACCTTTGCGCTTGGTGCCACAAAGAAAGACCATATGAAGAATGGCTATGATGCTGAATGGAAAATCATTGGATTTGACCATGATGATCTGGCCGACGGAAGCAGCAAGGCACCGATTTCGTGGGATATGGTTAGGGCTTACAAAGATGAGTGGTCTATGAATGACGAGGCCACAAACGCCGGCGGCTGGGATCGGTGCAAGGCAAGAAAGCGGATGGACGGAGAGCTGTTGTCTCTTTGCTCTGATGAGCTACAGGCTATTATCAAGCCCGTTATCAAACTGACCAGCGCTGGCAGTTGCAGTAAGGATATTATCAAGAGTATCTGTAAGCTGTGGCTGAAGAGTGAAAAGGAACTGTTTGGCCGCTGTATTTACTCTGCTCCAGGAGAGGGACACTGGTATGAGTATTATCGTCAGGAGGATGTACCATACTTTGCACTTGATGAAAATGGAGATCGTGTGTGTCAGTGGCTCCGCTCCGCCAGTTACAGCAATGACCACTATTTCTGTTATGTGAGCACGGATGGCTCGGCCAACAGTAACTTTGCGTACTGTTCGTTGGCGTTGCTGCCCGGCTTTAGTTGCTAATCTTTTATCTAATCTGCTTCCGCCTCGAAAGGGGCGGAGCAATATGGGGCTGTAGCTCAGTTGGGAGAGCACCTGCCTTGCAAGCAGGGGGTCGTGGGTTCAACTCCCATCAGTTCCACCAGTAATCTGTGTTGGTTATGTTGACGCTTGTGCGGTTCAGCTCATTACTTGACTGCTATCCCTGTCAAAAACCTATCGGCCATGGACGAGGTTCTTCGGACGCACAGTAATTTCGAGACATAGCTCAGTTGGTAGAGCGCACGACTGATAATCGTGAGGTCGAAAGTTCAATTCTTTCTGTCTCGACCACAATTTAATATGGGGCAGTAATGGGTTCGACGGGGTTTTGAGAGTGCAAAATACGCAGGAATGATACCGCCTGAAGGATCAAAACAAAATTAAACGACGATACTGTTGTAATGATTCACCCAGCTTTTGCCGCTTTCGTGGCAAATCGGGTTGCTGCTTGAACTAATTTGAGCATCCAAAACAGCGCACTTGGCCTGGTAAGCGCTTGAGGATAAAAGAAGAGGTCGTTTGGTTTCCTTGTTCCCCTTACACAAACAAGGTGGTGGAGGCGATACCGATCCGGTACGCCCTGGGTAAGATATGCCGACATCGTGGCACCCGCCGACAAGCAAACGCTTAAAAGCCGGCTATTGCGTAAGAATGTTTTGCTCATGTAGGAATTTCGGACGCGGGTTCGATTCCCGCCTGCTCCACCATATATCTGGGTGTACGCCAATTGGTAGACGGCGTGATTTGGGGTCACGAGGCTGTGGGTTCGAGTCCCACCACTCAGACCATTTAAGGCACTAACAGCAACAATTCTTGTATTCTTGCCATTTTTAAGAAGATAAGATGTGCCTTGGAAGTTGAGACGCTTACAGCAATATACTCAATCAAATAAATACAAAAGATGATTTGGATTTATCTTCAATAAGTGAAAGCTTAGATTTTTTTGAATGATGCGTCTCGCGGTGTGATATTGGTTCGTAGCTCAATTGGTAGAGCATCCGGCTGTTAACCGGGGGGTTGGCGGTTCGAGTCCGTCCGTTCCAGCCAGAATAAAAGCATAGGTAGAGAGCTTTTACACGAAGTTCGTGGAAGGACACTTACAGCAATCTTATTACATATAATTTGGGTTTATAATGTGAAATGTGTCTTGGCGAACAATGTTTTCTGAACTACCAAAGATATATTGCGGGGTAGAGAAGCGGCTATCTCGTCAGCCCCATGAGCTGAAAATCGCAGGTTCGAGTCCTGCCCCCGCAACCATGCCCGTCCTACGAACAGAGCGGAGACTGTAAACTGAATAGGAAATTGAAACCATGTATTTGGCAGCATGACTTTTGCCGGCTTTGGAGTAAAGCTGGACGCGCCCCAACAGCGCAGAGTTGGAGGCATGGCCGATGCCTTGAATCGGTCAGTATGCTCGGTTAGCTCAGCTGGTTAGAGCGCCTGCCTTACAAGCAGGAGGCCACAGGTTCGATCCCTGTACGGAGCACCATATGTAGGTATAGTGTTTAACGGTTAGCATATCGGTCTTCCAAACCGAGGGTGCGGGTTCAAATCCCGCTATCTACTCCACCAGGCGCACTTGTGACTGCTCTACTTGACAAGCTGTTGCCGGAGATGCTTTGATCACTGGCATCTATAAAAATAAGCGGTGAGCCTTTGGGGAGTTGGTGAATCCCCCGGTAGCCCACAGCCCGTTAGTGGTAGTGTAGAGCCAAGTGGGATATGTCCTGGCATTTCCATTGGACGCTTTGGAAGTGACTGCTGGCGACGGTCTGTGGCTATGCTTGGATTATATGCGGGTATGGCGGAATTGGCAGACGCGCCAGACTTAGGATCTGGTGGGTTATCCCCGTGCAGGTTCGACCCCTGTTACCCGCACCAACAAGAGCGCATACAGCAACTTTATTTATGGAATCAACTTTTAACTGATCAAACCAAACAAGGCGCTCTGTATAATAAGCTGGCGTGGTGGAATGGCAGACGCGGCGGATTCAAAATCCGTTGGTAGCGATACCGTGTGGGTTCAAGTCCCACCGCCAGCACCAACATGCGTCAGTAGCTCAACTGGATAGAGCATAGGACTTCTAATCCTAAGGCTGGGGGTTCGATTCCTCTCTGGCGTACCATCCGTGTGGTAGTAAAAGTACGATCAATAAAATAACTACGCTCGTTTGTTTCTGCCATAAAGGACTGGATGGTATGGCCTGGTCAGCGAGAGATCCTGTTTGGAGAATCGGGAGTGCAGGCACGGTAAAAATAAAACCCCGCCTTGCGGCGGGGCGAGAGGGTTAAAGCTTAACGCCAAGTTTTTCGGCCATTTCTTCTGGAGTCATGCTGGCGGAAGCTTCTTCGATAATCTTTTTCATTTTGGCGGGACGAAGCAGTTCTTGTTTCTTTGCCTCAAGAGCTGCGATCTTAGCGTCGATTTCTGCGATACGATCTTCGACTGTACGACGAGCGCGTTTTGCTTTTTCTTCTGCCATAATACATTGCCTCCAATCAATTTGGTTATTACATTTATACCACATTTTAATTCAGAATGCAACACGCAAAAAGAAATATTGGGGTGTAGCCAAGTGGTAAGGCACGGGACTTTGACTCCCGCATTCGCTGGTTCGAGTCCAGCTACCCCAGCCATAAAAATTATTTGGTGCCATCGACGAACTGGCTAAGTCACCAGCCTCTCAAGCTGGAGGTTGTGGGTTCGATCCCCACTGGCATCACCAAAGGAGAATTACTGTGCCAAGGAAAGCATTGACAGAAAATCAAACCAGTAAACAAAAAGTTGTTAGAAAGATTCCAGTAACTGAAAATGGACTTGGGGTTCACTGTACAACAAAGAGTGGTATGGAATTTCAAATCAGTCAAAACACTGAGAAGAAAAAGCATACGCTTTGGAAGATTGTTGCTGGTGGTTTTGAAAAGGTTGCCACCGCAAATTCTCCGTATGATCTGTACGAGTTGATTCCTTGGGACAAATAACTTGGTGCGTTGGACGAATTGGTAGAGTCGCCACCCTTTCAAGGTGGAATTTCCGGGTTCAAGCCCCGGACGCATCACCAATGCCGTTATGGTGGAATGGCAGACACGCCAGCTTGAGGGGCTGGTGGGAGCAATCTCGTATGGGTTCAAGTCCCATTGACGGCACCATTGTGGCTCCATGGCGAAGATGGTTATCGCGCCGGCCTGTCACGCCGGAGGTCGCGGGTTCAATCCCCGCTGGAGTCGCCATATAAGAACTTGGTGTAATTGGTAGCATGTCGGTCTCCAAAACCGTTGGTGAGGGTTCGAGTCCTTCAGTTCTTGCCAAAGTAAAGACACAAACAGCAATTAAAATGTAAGTTTCTTTTAGACCATCTCCTTTCTTTCTACCTCCCTTTCTTTCTTATGTGTCTTGTTTCTTTTATCTTTGCCGGTATAGCTCAACTGGTAGAGCAGCGGGTTTATACTCCGTAGCGCCAGATAAGCGGCATGTTGTGGGTTCGATTCCTACTGCCGGCACCAGTTATTAAAATTTAGTTACTAATTTTGGAGGAATATTGATAGTAAACACCAATAAAGATAGGGGCAGAGTTGGCCTAAGTTTGGCAATCGCATATTTCGGATCGAATGGATACACAGTGTCTCTCCCATTAAATGATACTCAGTGGTATGACATGATTGTAGAAAAGAGTGGGATCTTTCAAACCGTTCAATGTAAATTTTCATCTTCTGAAAATGCAGAAATATCGCTTACATCTAAGGGCGGCACAAATGGCTCTGTTTATGACCGCATTACAGACCATCCATTAGATATATTGTTTTGTTCGGATAAAGACATGAATATGTTTTTGATCCCTATGAAGGATTTAATTGAATATGGGAATCAAAGAAGTATTGTTTTAAGAACAACGCCAAATTCTAATGGGCAGGGATTTAATACTTATAAATACATGGTAAATATTTAGTTTAGATAAAAATCGGTAGGTATCCAAATTGGTGAAGGAAGCGGTCTGTAAAATCGTGACATTAGAAACGCTGTTGGTTCAAGTCCAACCCTACCGACCAATATGGCGCAGTGGCCGAGTCTGGTTTATGGCAGCGGTCTTGAAAACCGTCGTGCGTGATGAACGCACCGTGGGTTCAAATCCTACCTGCGCCGCCATACCTCATATACCATGTTGTATATTGAGGCCAGAGAAGTTGTACCGCAACTTCTCTTTTCTTTGGAACGATAGCTTATGAGGTCTGAGCGGCGGTCTGAAAAACCGCAGGATGATGGATCGTTACCATCTCGTTCCACCATAATAAAGACATGGACAGCAATTTTATTTGGAGGAATAAAATCACTATATGATGATCGTGTCTTGTGCCTAAAGGGAGTTACCAACGGGCGTAAAATAAGTGGGGACACCGTGCAAACCGGGCAATTCAATATGCGCCTGTAGCTCAGTTGGTAGAGCAGCGCCCTTTTAAGGCGCGGGTCGGGAGTTCGAGACTCTTCAGGCGCACCAAATTTTCGACACATGAGAATTCATGTGTCTTTTTATTTTTGCCGAAAGGAGGAAGTGGAGTGGCAAATGATTTGAAAAAAGGAGCCGCAGCAAAAACACAACGGCCAGAGCGGATGTCCTTTGAGAACGAAGATAAATACCCCTATCATTGTACGGCCTGTGGCAAGGGATACATGAGACAGAAAGACAATTTTAATGTTACTCCGTCTCCTTATTATGCAAAGAACGGCGGGTATCTTACGATCTGTCGTAGGTGTTTAGATAAATCTTTTGAGTATTATCGTGACGATGTGTTTGACGGAGACCAGGATAAGGCTATGGAGCTTCTATGCGCTACTATCAACACTTGCTTTGATGAAGTAGCGTGGGCGAATGCAAAGAAACACCCGTCTCCCAATAGAAGTAAGGTAAGCCAATACTTCTCAAAGCTCAATCTTGCGCAAACCAAAGGTGCGTCCTATGCAGATACGATTTTATATCGAAGAGCGAATAAGGTTGAGAATGCAGAAACGATACAGGCCGTAAAGGATAATCCAAAGATTACGACTCCGATTGAAACAATTCAGTTGTTTGGACTTGGCTTTAGTGATCAGGATTATGAGACATTGCAGTATGAGTACGACGATTGGGTAAAGAAGTATGGTATTCCTGAGGATAAGAGACAGGACGAGCTTTATAAGAGTTTGTGCTATCTAAAACTTCAACTGCAAAAATCTGTGCAGAGTGGTGATTCAGGAATCGGGGCACTGGCAAAGACCTATAAGGATTATATTAACGCTGCTACGACAGAGCTGGAGGATCGCCGTCAGAAGAAAGAAGAGTCTGTACAATTAAAACCGCTTGGAATGTGGGTCAGCGATATTGAGAAGTATACGCCGGCAGAATTTTATAAAGATAAAAAACTGTTCAAAGACGCTGATGACATTGGCAGCTATGCTTCGCGGTTTATCTTCCGGCCTTTGAAGAACTTATTAACAGGGTCTAAGGATCTTGATAAGGAATTCAAGCTGACGCAGGAGGAATGACCATGAACTACGATGCTTTAATGGATGAAAAGCAAAAGCAGCTATATGAGCACTTTCCTCCAAGCCACTATTTGCACAAGTCAGAAAATGTACAAAGACTTTTGATGTGGATTACATATTATAGAAGAAATCCATCAAGATTTGTAGAGCACTATTTTGGGATTGCTCTTCATTTATATCAGCATATAATCCTATATCTGATGGAGTATTTCCCAAGCTTCTGTATTGTCGCAGCTCGATCCGCAGCAAAGTCATTCCTAATTGCTGTGTTTGCCTGCAAAGAGGCCATTTTGCGGCCTGGGGCAAGAATCGTTGTGGCCTCAGCGACAAAAAAGCAGGCGCGGTTGATTGTGTCAGAAAAGATAAAAAAGGAGCTATTGCCAAAATCTCCGCTTCTTGCTGACGAAATAGATAGTTTTAAGGACAACCAGAACGAAATTGAAGTTGTCTTTAAGAACGGAAGTTCTATTGTTGTCGTAGCGGCGAATGAAAATGCTCGTGGCTATCGTGCTACGGTTATGATTTATGAAGAGTTCCGTATGATTGCTAAGAACATTATTGACAGCGTTTTGTCTCCGTTCCTATATGTTCGGCAGACGGATTACTTAAAGCAAGAAGAATATGCCGGAATGCAGGAAGAGCCAAAAGAGGTTTATATCAGCTCCGCATGGTATCAGAACCATTGGATGTGGAACTTGATAAAGACCTTTACAAAAGATATGTTGTCTGGTGGTACTTCATGTGTCATCGCTATGGACTACAGCATTGCACTCAAACATAATATCAAGACCAGAAACTTCTTGATTAAAGAACGCAAAAAGCTTGATCCAATGTCTTGGGCTATCGAGTATGAAAACCAGATGATCGCAGAGAACGCAAGGTCTTTCTTTAACTATGATCAGCTCAATAGGAACAGACGGCTGAAAAGGGCATTTTATCCTCGCAGAAATGACGAAGCGCTTTTGCGGCAGAAGAATAAATATGGGATTCCAAAGCAAGTAGGAGAGATCAGAATCCTATCTTGTGATATTGCTATGGAAGGTGGAAACGACACCGATAACTCAATCTTCTCCTGTATTCGTCTGTTGCCTGAGAGCCAAGAGCATAAGGTCATGGATACTGCTGGTGAGCATATCACTATCAAGAGGGGATATCGCCGGCAGGTAGTCTATATGGAATCTGTTCATGGTGGAGAAACTACAAAACAGGCTATTAGAATTAAGCAGCTATACACAGACTTCAATGCGGATTATTGCGTATTGGACGGAAGAAATGCTGGTATCTCAGTTTATGATATGCTTGCCAAGGTTTTATTTGATGAAGAGCGCAATGTTGAATACAAACCATGGAAGTGTATGAACGACGATAAGGTTGCGAACAGAATCCAGATTGCAGGGGCAGAAGAGAATGTTTATATTATCAAAGCCCAGCTTGAGACAAACAGCAATATTGCAGAGTCGATGAGAAATGCGCTCAACTCCGGCATGATTGATCTGTTAATCAGTAATACAGAGGCTGTTGATGAAATCGCAAACTTTATTCCAGAGTATGCTTCAGCTGATGTAGACACGCAGCTATTCTTTGAACGACCATATATTGAAACGGTTGCTCTTATCAATGAGATGATCAATCTTGAGTATGAGCGCGGAGATCAAACAGGTCTAATTAAAATAATGAACAACAGTGACCGTAAGGACAGATATACATCTGTTTCTTACGGTAATTATTTTGCTCAAATGCTTGAGCATGATTTGCTGTCTGATACAGCAGAGTACGATTATGTACCACTATTTAACTGAAGGGGGTGATGAAGTTGCAGAGCGAAAAGAAATGGTATCAATTTTGGAAGCGGAATAATGTCAGTGAAGTAAATTCTGCTGTGACACAGGACGATCATATCCATGAGTTTAACACGAGCTTGGAAAGCGCATATATCAATATGCTTTGTGGGTCGAGTGAGTCTCCATATACAATTCAGGAAATTCGCGCTTTCACAAAAAATCCTATGAGCCATATAGCGGAACTACGAAAAATGGCAAAGTGGGCTTATAGGACAAACGGCGTTGTGTCCGGCGCTATTGATTATATGAAATCGATGCACACATTAGATGGTGTCATTGTTTCAAAATCTCGCCGGCCTAATGGACAAAAGCCGAGGAATTATCGTGCAAACAAAATCAAAATGGAAAGCACTCTAAACACAATTCGATATAAGCAGATTATCCGTGATGGGATCTTTAAGAATGCCAACGACGGGATGTATGTAGCTTATTTTGAGACAGCTGCAACCACACCTGATTATAGAATGGCGCTTACGGATTATGAGATCCAGAATATCACTGAAATCAATACTCTTGGAATCAATGCAATGGTAATCCCTCTTCCAGTTGACTATGTAAGAATCATTGGCCGTAAAAACAATAGCTATGTTGTTGCTTTTGACTTGCGGTACTTTGACTATTTCACTGATGATGCAAGAAAGAAGAAACTTGCCGGGTTCCCAAAAGAGATCCAAGAGGGATGGATGAAGAAAAATAATGGAGAGTTTGATGGGTCATGGCTTGTACTTGACAATACAAAAACCATTGTAACAAAAATCAAAAGTGAAATCTCTGATCCATATGGTATCCCGTTTTCTATTGCAGCTCTTGATGATATTAGCTATGCTCAATATTTTATTGATACCAAGAGGAATGTACTTGATTCTGTAAACAATCAAATTGTATATGAGACATTTCCTGAGGGAAAGGACAAAGGCACATCTGCTCTGAATGAGAAACAACAACGGCAGCAACATGACCTAATTAAAAACGCTTTGGCAAGTAAGAGCAGAAGTGGAAGTAGCACATCATTCTTCTCTTTGGCAAGCGGGACAAAGCTTGACAAGATATCTTTGGATGTATCCTTGCTGGATGAAAAGAACGAGAACTCTATTGTTGATTCTGTGAACAAAGATATCAGTGTTAGTGCAAGCGCTCTTGACGGCAGTAGCACAGGAAACTACTCAACCGCGACTTTGAATTTGGAACTTGTTGCGGCAAATGTGTATTCTTGGATTGAAGATATTGTCGATGAGCTTAATAAGTGCATCAACAAGAATATTATTAAAGATCCAAGTTGTAGAGTGGAATTTTATATTTTGCCTATCACGATGGTAAACCGTGATCAAATGGTTGGATATATGTCAGATCTCTACGCAAGAGGAAAGGGAAGTTTGTACGCTTGGATTGCTTCCACAGGAATTAACCCAGATACCTATGTTGCGTTGATGGATTATGAGTTGGATGAGGACTTTGAGAACAAGTATCCTGTTCATAGAACTTCCTTCACTGTGACTGGTAAAGATGATCCAGAATTTGAGGATCACAATAAAGGCGGCAGGCCACCAACAAACAGCAACGACCCAGCTGCTGTTCAGGAAAAAACAAACGGTGGTAATAATATGCCTAAGCCGTCAACAGGATAAGGGGGTGAGAAAATGCAAAAAGGTATTCCAACCGGACAGATTTTTGAACTCTCAAATGAACGTCAAATCACGGGAAGAAGAAAAGTTAAGGTAGTTCTTCACGAAATTTTCTCTAACCATAATGAGTGGCAGGAGAACGGAATTTCCTGGGATGAGAAATATACTCAGCAGACAATTGACTCTGTTTCAAATATGTCTCTGTGTGTTGAATTCATTAGCGAAGACAGAACACTGCCATATGGTCACGGCCTTACAGAAATTTCAGATATGCCGTATATGGAAGATGCAACTGTTGTAGGACATTTTGAGCGCGGGTATATCGACGATATTGAAATTGATGGCGAAACAAAAAGAGTCTTAATTGCAGATGGATATATCGACGAGATGCGATACCCAAAGTTTGTCGCATGGCTTAAAGATAAAATGGAGCATGGGACAGTTAGGGGGTCTGTTGAAATTGTGGGCAGGCCGGAAAATGAAAATCGTATTATTTACGATGGCGGTTACAAGGAGAAAGGAAGAATCCCTGAAATCTATGATTACAGTGGATATGCCATTCTTGGTATCAGACCGGCAGATGATACAGCAATCGTCATGGAGTTAAATAATAAAACCCAAGAAATTAAGGAGGAAACAGGTATGGACGAGAAGATGATGAGTCAGGCTGTTGAGCTTATCAAGTCTTCTGTAACTCAGACCATTAACGAGCTTAATAATAAAAGTGGCGAGTATGAGAAGAAAATTGCTGAGCTTAATGATTCTGTAGCCGCAAAAGACGCAGAGATCTCCGAGCTGAATGAGAAACTGGCCGCTGCTAACGCTTCTGTTGCTGAGAAGGATCAGACAATTGAATCTCAGACAGCAGAGCTTAATAGCTTGAAGGACGCTAATACTGCTCTGGAGAAGGAGAAGAAAATTGCTGAGTTGAATTCTGCTCTGGCAGAGTTTAGCCAGGAAGAGCAGGATCTTGCCAAAGCTGAAATTGAAGCGTTTAAGGCAGATCCGATGTCTGTTGAGATTAACAGCATCACAAGCAAGATTTGTGTTGAGATGGTTCGCAAGAACAAGGAGACACGCACAACCGAGTTGAATAACGCACCTGATATCTTTGGCGGAGTAGCATCTCCTGAGGATGACGGTGACGTGGACATCTTTGGCTAATTAAGGAGGGTAAAAGAGATGAAATACAAGACTATTGGTGCATTTAAGAATGTGCAGAATATTCCATATTGCAAGGCTGCTGTGGATATGAAAGTTGGTATGGGCGTAGTGCTTGATCGCGTTGCCAAGACTGCTTCTCTTGCAGAGGACGATACTGCTGCAAAGGGGATTGTATATATCGTAACCAACATCAATGATAAGCCTGAGCTTCACAACAGTCCAGAGACATATGTGGTTAATGCTGGCGAGTATGTTCGCGCTGACGATTTGAGAACTGTAAACGGTTTGGAGATTGAGTTTGCTGCTTTTGAGATTGACGGCGGGACTGAGGATCTGGCCGCAGGAGATGTTCTGGTATTCACCACATCTGGACTTGTGAAGAAAGTTGCTGACGCAACTGACTATGCAGTTTCCTTTAAGGTAATTGCTAAGACCGCTTATATGGATGACGGTATCCTTGCTGAAATTGTTGCTCAGTAAGGATTTTATTTTGCAAAGGAGGATAGAAGATAATGGATAAGATTTTTGAGCTTAACACAGTCAACAATGTGAAAGACTCTGTTGGCACTTCTAAGGTAAAGGCTACCTCTCCAATCGTTGAGGTGTTTTCTGCCTTGTCACAGGGCAATCGTCCTACTGTTGACGGTAAAGTAGTAGATAAGGCCGTTGCTTATATCAAGGAGCTTGCTGGCCGTGCAATCGATGGCGATCACCAGGCTGTTTCTGAGCTGAACGCTATTCAGCGTTTTACAATTGAGCCTAAACTGATCGAGGCTATCAAGATCTTCAACTTTATGGGTACATACAGATCTTTGCCTTATGATACCGTACCTATGATGAAGACCTATAAGTACGAGAGCATTGATTCTCGTTTCCAGGCTTCAAGCGGTGATGTGCCTTTCGCTACCCACAGCTTCCGTGAGTACCCAATTGCCACCCAGACAATCTCTGCTGGTTATGCTGTAGATTATCGTGAGCTGCAAAGCGGTAACTTTGACGGAACTGTTGCTGAGGGTATGGCTCAGGTGCAGACTGATATGCAGAATAAAGCTGTGTACTATGTAATCGCAAAGCTGTATGAGGCTTTGAAGAACGCAAAGGGCGTGAAGCACTTTGCAGAGAGTTCCGGCATCACTCAGACCGCAGTTGATGACATGCTGAAGGTAATGCGTCGGTATGGCAAGACTAACATTTGCGGTGACTATGCTGTGGTTTCCCAGTTGAATGATTTTGCCGGCCACAAGACATTTGGCGCGTCTACTATTCCTTTCGGAGCAGATGCAGTTGCTGATGAGATCCGCAAGACTGGCCTGCTGAGCTTCTACAATGGTTCTAATATCGTGGAGCTGCCAAACGCTCTTGATTTTACTCGGTTGAATGAGGACAAGACCTCTTATGAGCTTTATATGCCTCAGGGCTTGCTCTTCTTCATTCCTCAGGGCAATATCGCACCTCTCCAGATTTTCCGTCGTGGCGGCTTGACCACCATGACTGGCGATGATATCGTAACCCGTCAGCATCTGACTCGTTTTGATATGGAGATCGGCGCTGGTGTGGCTGAGGGCATGGAGGATCAGATTGGTCTTCTGTCTGATACTAACTTCGAGGTTCCGACACTCTAATAGGAGTTAGTTAAATAATCTAAAACGGGGAGGAAACCCCTCCCCGAATCTTTTATAAGGAGCGAATTGAAAATATGGAATTGACAGATAAGGTTGCAATCAACAATCTGTGTGGATGGGCGCTTTATTTTAAGCGTGAAAATGGTGTTGGAGATATTCGTATCCCCGCTAATGCAAAAAACTTTTCTCAACTGGATGTAGCAGAGGTACAGATGCAGATTCAAAGAGGAAACCCGCTGTTTGTAGGCGATGGTACTTCAAACCAGGGCGATCATGCTCGTCTGTTTATTGTAGACGATAAGCAGCGTAAAGCTTTGCTTGGATACGGAGAAGAGTCTACTCAGGACGCAGTTGTACTGAACGAGGAATCCGTAAAGGCTCTACTCGCCATTCGTGGCAAGGAGGCGTTTAATGCCCGCCTGAACGAGCTGGTGACTACGACAGCCGAAAAGAAGATGATTGTCCAGATTGCAAAGGAGTGTGGAGGCGACGATGTTGCGGCATGGAAAATGGCCGCAATTAACGAACTCGCTGATACGAACACTATTTGAGTAGGGAGGATGAGGTATGGATCAGCCAACCACATTTACGGACATTGAGACAAGCTTTCACTCCATGCCTCTAACAAAATATCGGATTGATCCAGGCTTGGAGAAACAATGGTTAGAAACTGCACTTGCAGACTATGAACTTGAATTGAATGTTGCTCTTGATTACGACAGTGAGAGCGAATCGTTTTCCAATAAACTTGATCGACCTACTATCCGTATTTTGGCTTTGATGATGTATGTCAGTTATCTTCAAAGAGAGCTGAGCCGTGTTATGGCGCTTAACGGTATATATGCGAAGGATATTCAGGTAACTGGAGCAGACGGAACAAAGCGCGTGACTAAGCAGGAGTTAGATAGTGAATTGAGCAGAGTAAATGTTATGCTTCATAAATTAAAGAGAAACTGTTTTGATTGAAGGAGGGGATCAAATGCCAGAATCTTGGTATCTAATGTCTCAGCCTTTGTTCAATAGCGGTTTTGAGGGAGACGAATTTTCAGCATTTGCGCAGGGTGGGTTTGAAGAGATCTTAGAATCCCCGTTGGCGGATGACATTGAGGTATATGAAAAAACTCTGTCTGCTACTGCTGTTAAGACACGCGCAATTATCCAAGGTGTAACAGCAGACAACTATAACAATAGCGTACTAAGACAGTTCCTTTGCAGAATTGGTACATTAAGGAGTGGCCAGTATATTAAGGCGAGAGGTCAAACATGGCTTGTATATTCGCTTCCTGACAACAACAAAATGTACGAAAAAGCCATTGCATGGCAGTGTAAATATTCAATCAAATTCCTATCTCCTATTACTGGAAAAGTCGTTGAGTACCCAGTCTATGATATCAACAGTACTCAATATGGATCTGGCGAAACTTCGGAAGATCATCTTACATTGGGTACATCGCAGCACCTAATCTATATCCCGTATAATGAAGAGACCATTAAGTTAGATAGCGGATTCAGATTCTTGATCGATAAAAACCATGATAAACCAACCGCATATCGCTTAGCACAAATCGACCCAGGCGGATATTCTTGTGGTAAAGATGATGGTCTGATTCAGTGGACAATTGTGGAAAGTCAGTTTGATGAAAAAACAGACAATAAAGATTTAATGGTTGCAGATTATTATGGGGTGTCTGACTTTTCTAAACCAGATGATATCCCAGATGGTTATTCAATCCGAATAACAACAGACGGTGGTGAAAAGAGCATCGTATTCGGAGAAAAACTCCGAGCTTCTATTGAACTGCTAAAAGATGGAGTTGTACTGTCTCCGACCAAATTTGAAGTCTCAATAATTGATGGATCTGAATATGGCATGATTGAATCGATAGGAGATGGATATTTTGTTTTGTATGCTCTTGACAATAGGGAATATATAGGGCATGAAATCACGGTTGAAGTATCAAATCTTGAATACGAATTGTCTCAAACGGCTGTATTTACAATTAGGGGGTGGTATTGATGTATTTTGAACAGATCCCTAAGTACAGAGATACCATTATGGAAAGTATCTGCAAATGCGATGCAATCATTGATTTAGTCCGTCCTGAAGACAACCCGAACATGGGCGCGATGGATTTGGCTTATAAGCGTATTTTTCCATATGATTTTATGGTAGGCAAGACAACAGATGTAGGGACTTATATTTGTTTTGATATTGTTGCACCAAGAATTATCAATCGTTCATTTTCTGATTTTAATATCTACATTTGGATTATAGCACATGAAAGAACAATGAGAACACCAAAGGGACTTGTCACTGATCTGCTTACCACTGAGATCGACAAGCTGATTAACGGAAACAACTGTTTTGGCCTGGGTAGAGTGGAATTGAAATCCTGGGACAAGTTTACGCCGGCTGAAGATTTTCATGGCACTACACTTGTTTATAGAACAGTTGATTTTAATCGGGAATAAGTTTGGAAACAAGAGATCTTGATTTGAAGCTATGTGCTAAAGATCCGATATTCGTAGATGGGGTTCCAATTTATCCAATTCCTATTCGTGAGATTGCTCGTGTTGGATATACCAAGTACAACACAGATATTCGATTTTTGTCCCTGACAGAGAGCGATATAGGAGCGTTGCTTGGCAAAGACATTTCTGGTGTTGGAGCTTTCAATTATTTGATTGGGAATGCACTGCACGACAGAGAAACATTGCATATGATGATGTTTTGGTTGACCAAGATTACACATAGCAAATTAACATTCTCGACAAGAAAACTATCTTTTGTCGGAGATGGATTTGAGATTACAAAAGACAACTTTGACTCTGTTCAAGAGATCATTAGGTTAAGAAATGGTCTTCAAGGAGTTGAGGAAGAGGAAGAGAACCCAGACAACGAGGCGGCTCGTAGAGTCTTGCAGAGAAGAAAAGAAGAACGATTGAAAAGGCGAAAAGCGAAAAGCGGAGACGAAGAATCCTCATTGACGCTTGCTGATCTTGTTAGCATTTTGGCAAGTGGGATCGGTATGACGATGGATGAGATTATGGAGTACGATTTGTACCAGTTTAACGATCAGTTCAATCGTCTAAAGATCATGGAGGATTATGAGGTCAATGTACAAGCGCTATTACACGGCGCTAAAAAAGAAGATATAAATCTCACGCACTGGATTACAAAGATCAAACGTGAAGATGAATAAATCAGCAGACAGTCTGGGAAACCAGGCTGTTTATTTTTTTTAAGGAGGTATTGTAAATGTCTAACGCAAAATTTGGCGCAAAAGAAGTCATGGACGTTGTTCTCTATGATATGGAGACAGACAAGCCGGTTATCCAGTTTGACAGCCTGAAGACTTCTTCAATTAGCGTTACCTCTGAGAAGGTATACGCAAGAGGCGGTAAGGGCAATCCTAAGCTGATTACATGGGAGATCAATAAGGAAGCTACTCTGACTATCGAGGACGCTTTGATTTCTCCAAAGTCACTGGAGCTTATTTCTGGTATTGCCCGTAAGGTCGGTGTACAGACCATTCGTATCAGACAGACAACCGAGTATGATGAGAACGGCGTGAATAAGGGTAGTTTGTATCCGCTAAGGGCAGACTCCACAGGTAAGATTACACTTGGGTTTGAGCCTAATACTACAGCGGATAAGATCCTGGTTTATCCTTATGATTCCGACTGCGATGAAGAGGCTCTATTCGATATGTCTGGCGCACAGCTCTCCGGTAAGGAGCTTACTGTTGCCGACGCTGCTGATCAGAGAGTCGTAGTGTATTATGATTATGACAGCGAAGAGACCGCAGAGACCTATATCATTGATGCCGAGCACTTCAGCGGTACATATAAGCTGGTGGGCGATACTGTGCTCCGCAACCAGAAGACTGGTAAGGATGAGGCATTCCAGGTTACTATTCCAAACCTAAAATTCACATCTAACCTTGAGCTTGGCTTTGCTGCCGAGGGAGATCCTTCTACTACCACATTTGAGTGCGAGATCATGCGTGACGCGGATACCGGCTCTATGATTCAGATGGTTAAGTATTAAGGGTTGAGACACAAGAAGAAATGGGGGAGGGCAAGCGCCCTCCCTTATTCTTTATAGCGATTTGGAGGCAGATCAATGAGATATAAGATTTATGTGAATGAGGTCATTCAAACAGACAGTAACCTATGCGTTGTGAAAACTAAACTGAATGGCAAGGACACTCAAATTTGTCTCCCCAAGGACTGCGGGATTGATAAGTATTTAGGGGAAGAGGTCTATTGTGAAATCAAAGATAAGAAAGTCCGTATCTCAAAGGCGCACCAACCGCATGTCCGGGTAGAGACACCTGTTGAAGTTGATGAGGAAGGGGAGGAATAACCTCTCCTTCTTTCTTTTCTATATTGAGAACGGAGGATGGTTTTATAAAAATCCTGGCTATTGACCAGGCAAGAAACGGAGCGTGGGCGATATTTAACTACGAAACAAAGGAGCTTGAAAAATACGGGACTTTTTCATTTGGAAGTAAGAAATACACTTACGCAAAGGCGATTCTTGCCATAGAAACGCTGGTAGATGAATTGATTAAAGAAAATGATATTGCGGCTGTTTTTATTGAAGATATTCAGTTGCGTGTTAATGTACAGTCATTTAAGAAGCTTGCTCAGCTACAGGGTGTCCTCGTTAATCTTTTTGAGAAAAACGAATACTTGTATAGCTTTGTCGCTCCTACACAATGGCAAAATTATTGCAAGGCTCGTGGTAGAAGCACAAAGGAGATTAAAGAAAAAATTAAGACCCTCGAAGCTGCTGGCAAAAAAGAATCAAAAATTCTATCTATCCAGTTTGTGAAAGATAAATTTAAGGTAGATACAGACAATGATAATCTATCTGATGCAATATGTATCGGGCATTATGCCGTAAATCATTTTGAGATAGAAGGAGAGGCACTTCATGTCAAAGAAAAAGAATAAAATCTCTGTAAATACATTGGAGAAATATTGCGACCAGCTAAATCTTTCTCCGCAGGAAATTCAAATGCCTTATGGTGATGGGGAGACGCTTTCTTTTACAGTTAAGCCGCTATTATCCATGGATGAATCTATTCGGTTTATTGAGGATGTTGTAAGAGAGTGTATCATGGCTGACGATATGCTGATTATTCCGCTTGCAAGAGACTTTATCGTGAAGAGAAATCTGATGACCTATTATGCAAATTTCACCATGCCTGAATCACAAAGCAAAACCTATGATTTTGTAATGGCGGCAACCGGAATTATTGCGGTGATTCTTGATAATATCGATCTCGAACAATTCAATATGATTCGTCAGTCTATTGATGAACGTATCGCATTTGAAGAGAGAAAGATGATTGCGGAGCAGCAAAGCAATGTAAGACAGATTACAGAGAATGTTTCTGAGTTTGTATCAAAGATGTCCGGCCTATTTGATGGTGTCGATGCTGAGCAAATGGGTAATTTTGTAACCAGCATGGGGAAGATGGCGCAAAACACTGAAATTTCAGCGCAGAGTCTTGCTGGGGCATTTTTGGAAAGCAGAAATACAAAAGAATAAAAATGATGGAGGCGCTTATGAGGAAAGCTTTTCTTGAAGAAGATTTTATGGATGTTGAAGATCTGATGGAAACAACTCTACCCCCCCCTACACTTCTTGAGTATTACCGTCGATTGAACGATAGGGAAATCCTATGGAATGATCTCATTGACGATGGGATGATTGATATCCCTATGTACATTTTTAAGTGGAATAAAGAGGACAAGGGGTTGCCTGTTGAAGAGAGAAAACCGATCAAAATCTTTATCAATTCTGATGGAGGCACGGCAAATGTGACTCTTTATACTGCAAATGTTATTGCTCTTTCTAAAACGCCAGTTATTACTATTGGAATGGGCAGAGCGTATAGCAGTGGAGGGTTGCTGCTGATGGCAGGCCACAAACGGTATATCTTTGACTCTACCTCTATTCTGATCCACGACGGCTCTACTGGGGCTGTGGGCGACACTGGTAAGGTGTTGGACAATTTGGAGTTTACCAAAGAATCAGAGGCAAAGGTTCGTAAGTTTATTTTAGAGCATACCAATATTCCACAAGATTTGATTGATCGGAATTATCGAAGAGACTGGTTTATGTTCAGTGATGAAGCTATTAAGTACGGCGTTGCCGATGAAATTATTACAGATCTTGACGAAATTATTTAGGAGGCCACTTCATGGCGCGAAAGAACAGCATTTCATACCCAATTAAACCGCAGGCACCTGAGACTTTAGACAACAATCCATTCTACGGTATTCAGTGCGACGAGTATCAAAAGAAATTTAGAGATGCGATTTGGAACCCAGAGAAGCTAATTGTATTTTGCAATGCAAAGGCCGGAACTGGTAAAACAACGATTGCATCGGCCACGGCAAATCTATTGTGCGAATATGGTTTGTACGATGGGATTGTATATATTGCAGCGCCCACCCAGGAACAAAAGCAAGGGTATTTGGCCGGCTCTATTGAAGAAAAGTCTGAACCGTATTTTGAACCGTTTTATGAGGCGCTGCTCAAAATTGGAGTAAATCTAAACACCGTTTTGTTTGACAACATTATGAATGAAAAGAACGGGACTGCGTATGTAAGATGCTTAACACACACTTTTCTGCGCGGTGTAAATTTTGAAAACAAAGTAGTGATTATTGATGAAGCGCAGAATTACTATTTTGACGAGCTTATGAAGGTTCTAACCAGAATCCACGACAGCTGTAAGGTTATAGTGATCGGGCATGATGGGCAAATCGATTTGTATAAGAACCCAGAGCGCTCAGGTTTTGTTCGATATATGAATTGGTTTTTGGGCGATGAAAGATGCGAGGTATGCGAACTAAAGAAGAACTATCGCGGATGGATTAGTGAACATGCCGACAATTTGAAATATATGTAAGTAGGATGGCATTATTGCTGTCCTACTTTTTTGTGAGGTGCAATATGCCAAAATTCAAAAGTACAAAAGAGCTTATGGCCTATTTGCAAAAACGGGTTGACCAGGTGTTGACAGAAGATGTATTTCCAGTGGTTCAAAAAGAAGAGGTAAAGGCTGTGGACGATGTAGTTTATAGTATGCCTACATCTGGATATTATCAGAGGCGCTATGAGTATGGAGGAATTGGAGATCCGTATAACATCGTAATCAAAGGTGGAGCGGCCAAAAACGGGATAATGTCTGTTGTCAACGAGACTGAACCAAATCCATATTTGAACGGAAGAAATGGTGCTCGTGCCACCGTTAATAAAAGCCTGCCTTATGTGATTGAGCATGGAGTAGGGCAATCTGGAGATCCTGGTTATGACTATTGGAAACGGCCAAAGGCAAGACCGTTTACAGCAACAACGATTGCGCGATTGGATGCTTCTGGCGAACATGTAATCGCTATGAAGAACGGTTTAAGAAAACATGGAATTAAAGTTCGATAATATTCATTAGGAATAAGTTAATTTATTTTAAGCGAGGTGATTGTGCGTGGATGAACTGCAAATTCTGCTAAAAGCGATCATTGATGACAGTAGTGCCTCATCGCTTGACTCTCAATTATCCAGTATTGTTAAATCGCTGAGCGCATCGCACGAAGTAAAGCTGAAGGTAGCTGTTGATGAAGCTTCTATCAGAACCACGCAGAGCCAGCTACAATCAATCGCAAAACAGGTTTCAGCTGCTGGGAGCAGTGGTCGAGGCGCACAGATCAAAGTTTTCGATGCTGCTCAGTTGAATGCAGACGGACAGAGATATTTTACTGGTGTAAGAGATATTGTATCTCGTGTTCAAAAACAATTTAGTAAACTTGGCAGTGTAGATGTTGTCAATGTATTCAAGGATGCTCAGGGGGATATCCAAAGCTTTACTGCCAGTGTAACCAAAGCAGACGGCGTTGTAGAGAGATTTAATTTTAATCTTGCAAAAATTCGCCATGGTTCAAGAAACTATAGCGGCTTTGTACAGGACAATTCCATTCTATCAGATAAGAACGCCGGAACAAATTTACAGCGTACTCTTGATTATCTGAATCGTATTGATAATAAGATTGCTGATATTACAAGCAAAACACTTTCAAACACATCTAAACCTTTGCTTGCTGATATGGAGCAATACAATCAATATCAGGCGAAACTTACAGAAGTAAAGAGTAGAATTGATCAAATCCGACAGGCGAATACTACGCTATCTGCGAATCATAAGAGAGAGATCAATTCTATGGTTGCTGACTTGCAGAGATACGCAAGAGAACTTCAGACATCTGCATATGCAGCAACCGATTTGAATGCGGCTACCTTTACAGACAAAAAAGCTGAGTTACAGGCCGCACTTCAAACTGATATTCAGCGCTGGCAAAATTCTGGTTTGTTTGGATCAGATTTTCAGGCGGCAGTAAATCAAGCAAAACAAATGCTTGATGAAGCACTCGACCCAACAGACCTTGACGCTTACCGCCACCAGCTGTCGTTGTTGAATCAGCAATTCAAGCAAATGAAGCTACAAAACTCTGCGTCTGGGAAAATTATCGACGCAGATAGATTGACTTCAAATATTCAGACTGCTCAATTGCGGATTCAGAATTTGAAGAACACTTATAGTTCATTCGTGAGTGATCCTAATCTTCTTGCAAAATGGCAACAGCTCTTTGATGAATCAAAGATGATTAGTAGTAGCAAGGAATTAACTAATCTAAATGCGAAGATTCGTCTATTTGAACAAGAGTTGATTCAGGCTGGCAAACATAGCCGTTCTCTTTGGGATGACCTAAAGGCCAATGCCGCAAAGATGGGTTCCTGGATGGTGCTTGGCGGTGTGATTGCCGGCGTAATGCGCGGTGTGACTGGTCTATATGACGCAGTTGTACAGCTGGATAGCGCTATGACAGAGCTGAAGAAGGTTACGGACGAAACAGACACAGCATATGAAAACTTCCTTTCTGATGCAGCCACAAAAGCTGTTCAAATCGGAACTACCTATGCGGACTTCGTAGATTCAACTGCCTCATTTGCACGGCTTGGATACAATATGGAGGATGCCTCTCAGCTTTCTGAGGTAGCCAATATTTATGCCGTAGTAGGTGATGAAGTAGACGGTATTGATGGTGCTACAAACTCAATCATCTCTACTATGAAAGCTTTTGGTATTGAAGTAGATGATACCATGAGCATCGTTGATAAATTCAACGAGGTAGGCAACCGATTCGCTATTTCTTCTGGTGGCATTGGTGAGGCTATGATGCGAAGCGCTTCAGCGATGGCAGAGGCAAATAACACCATTGATGAATCTATTGCTTTGATCGTAGCGGCAAACAATGTTATTCAAGACCCTGATGTGGTTGGTACGATGTGGAAGACCGTCTCCATGCGTATTCGTGGTGCAAAAACCGAATTGGAAGAGGCCGGCCTTGAAACAGAGTACATGGCTGAAACTACTGCTTCTCTAAGAGATAAAATCTTAGGGCTGACAAATGTTGATGGCAGCGGCGGTTTTGATATCATGCTCGATGATGAAACATTTAAGAGCACTTATGATATCATGCTTGGAATCAGCGAAGTTTGGGAAAAGATGAGCGATATCGACCAGGCTGCTTTGCTTGAGCTATTGGCAGGTAAGAGACAGGGTAACGCCCTGGCTGCTGCTATTACGAATATGAGCGATGCAGTCAAGGTTATGGATGTTTCTATGAACGCCGAGGGTTCTGCTGTTGCAGAGCATGAGAAGTGGATGGATAGCATTCAAGCCAAGCAGCAACAGTTCCAGGCTCAGTATGAGGTGTTTGCTAATACCATTCTGAGCAGCGACCTAATTAAAGGAGCTTTTGATGTTGGTACTGGTCTGCTTGGGTGGCTAACTTCTCTTATCGATACGGTTGGTGCTTTGCCGGCTGTTTTTGCTGCCGTGACTCCATTCTTTGATAAGCTGAACTTATTCCGTACAACAGATCAAAAGAATTGGGGAGGTTCTGGCACTGGAATCGCCTTTTCATGGAACGCCCAAAAACTTGAGCTTGATAATGATATCAAGTTGTTGGACGAGTATAATAGCAAAATTGCAAACCTTGGAACATCAACAGGGGATTTAACACAAAGACAAATCATCTGGAATGACACTATTGGTAAGGGTAGCGATAGCCTACGCAGTGCTGTGAAGGTATCTGATGATGCAGCTGTTTCTTCAAAGGCATACGCATCATCTATGGAACAGGCCAGTCTTAAAACTACTCTTATGGGTGTTAAATCCAAGGCTGCTGCTATTGGTGTGCAGGTACTTAATACAGCGCTTAATGCGTTAATTGGACTTGGCATCGGCTTAGCTATTAACGCTATTGTCTCTGGTATCACTTCTCTTGTCAATAAATCAAAAGAGGCTCGTGAGGCTGCATTGGAGGCTGGTTCTGCCGCCGTCCAGAGTTCAAATGAACTATATGATCTTGCCTCATCATATATTGAGATGAGCTATGCCGTGGAAGCTGGCACTGCCTCCCAAGAAGATCTGATGAGTATTCAGGATGAGCTTGTTGCTTATCTTGAGACCCAAGGAATCGCCGTTCAAAATCTTTCTGGAGATTACAAGAATCTAAGAGATTCTATTGTTGAAGCGGCAAGAGAGCAAATGCGTACAAATATCTCTCAAGGAGCAAGAGCGGCTGATATTGCAAAAGAAGAAGCTGTTAAGGAACTTGATGGATATTTCAACTCACACAGCTTTTATTCTGCAACGGGTGAAGCTGCTGGAGAAGCAATGGCCTATCTTGAATCTCTTGGGTATGAGGGGATCGACAACACTGGTTCAAATGGTGGCGGAACAATCTTTCTTCCAAGCGTTTATAGCACAGACGGGGGATTAGAAGATGTAGAATTTTCAGACCTAATGGCAAACTATGAGTATCTAAGAGATACTATGAATGCTGTAAGGGATGAGTTTGGCACTGATAATCCTGTTTTTACTGTGCTTGCAGATGCTTACAACGAATATGAGTCTGCACTTCAAGAAGCAATCGAACAGATTGATAATACCAATCAAATGATTGCTCAAGACGCTTTGCTTGCTGCACAAGCTCTTGACCAGCCCGCTACAGTAGACGAGTTTAAGCAATTCAGAGAGCAGATGATCCAAAACATCCAGAATACATCTGGATTTGATGAGGATGGTACATATACTGCTGAGCAGCTGGCGGATAATGTACTTGGGTCGGACGATAGATATTCTGGTCTCCTGGCGGAACTACAAGAGCGCGAAGCATCTGCTGAGGCAGTCAACGATAAAATGCGTGAGATTGCTGAAAAGCTTGTTCCTAAAACATATGAAGAGCTTACTCCTGGAACATCTGCACATTTCCACGCGATGGAGTCTTGGAGCGCAGAGGTCGAAAATGTAAAAGGCAAACTTGAAGCTCTATCTGACGAAGATTTTGAAATTGCCTACAATGCAGTTATCAACGAAGGTGCGACAACCTGGGAAGATATCACTGCTGCAATTGAAGAGTACAATAGTGAGCAGGCTGTAGCGGCCAGAAATGCAGAGGCATTGCAGAGCCGTATCCGTGGTATGTGGGACTCTGAGGACTTCTCAGATACCAAGGAAGAGCTTATCGCTATGTCTCAAGCAGTGGACGGTATTACTCCACAGAATATTGAAGAACTCGCTTCTGAAAGCAGTGTGTTGGCTGGCATTTTGGAAGAGGACGGAATGAATGCTCAATTCCTCTCCAAGATTCTTCAGAATATGGCAGAGGGCGGAGACGGCGTTTCTCTTGTTACGGCTGAAGCTCTAAAGCTCAATGATGCCCTTGATGGTATGGTCGATAAGTTTGACCAGGTAACAGATGCAAAGTCGCGCTATGATGCGGCCATGGCTGTAGAGGAAAAGGATACCGATTTCCGTTCTTATGCAGAGGCATTTGAAGAGCTGAACGCCCAATTTGAGGCTGGTACTACAAACTCAAATGCTTTCTGGGCTGCTGCTGAGTTCCTATTTGGTAGTGAACAGCTCAATACATGGGGTTGGAGCGATGGCCTTGATGAGATCTATGATGCCATGCAGCGCAATAAGAGCGTCTTTGAAGATGCGGACAGCGCCGGAGCTGGATTCATTCAGCGACTTTACGATATGGCTCAGGCCGGCCAGCTTGTTAATGATGAAGGGGAAAACCTTATTGAGATCAGCAAGGACGCGACTGGCGCATTTGATTTCGATGTTGACCCTGAAAATCTTGACGAGATTGCAGAAAAGATGGGCATCACGGAAGAGGCGGTTATCGCCTGTTTCGAGGCTCTATCTATGTGGGGCGACATTGACTTTTACGATCTCACTGAGGTATCAGAGGTTATTGACGAAATTGGCCTCTCTGCCGAAACTGCTGCTGGCAAGGCTATCAATGTAGACCGCTTGACAGAGCAGCTGATGACGCTTGGCAAAACAGATAAAGAAATTTATGATGTTTTGTCTGCTCTACAAGGGCTTGATGGCGTACAGCTATTTAGTGTATCTGGTGATATTGACTCTGTAACGACAAGCCTTCAAAATCTTGGCCTTGCTACCAGTGATGATTATACAATCACGGTTAATTATGAAGGGCTTGGAGACCTTCTTGCCAACATTGGTTATACCAAGGAAGAAGCAGAAGGGCTTATTACCAAACTTGGCGAAGCAGACGGCATTTCACTGGCAAATGCTGATGGTCAAGTGCAGAGTGTAAGTGACGCGCTTGATTATATCGATACGATTACATTTACCAATGTTACAACATCAATCAATGGTGTTGAAACTGCAATTGACGATGTAAATGACTCTACTACGAGCAACGCAGAGTCAGAAATTGATGACATTGGATCAGCCGCACAAGATGCTGCAACAAAAGTTTATAGCATTGGTACGGCTATTGATAGTGTAAATGGTAGAACTGCCACTGTATATTATAATGTACAGCGTAAAGGTGGTCTTATTGACAGTATTGGTAATCTGCTTGGCTTTGCAAAAGGCACTTCTAATGCGCCGGCTGGCAATGCTTTGCTTGGAGACGAGTATTCACCCAACGGTTCTCCAAAGCCAGAGCTTGTTGTATCGAAGGATGGAGCATATCTCGCTGGAACAGACGGGCCGGAAATTGCCTATTTGAACCAGGGAGACCAAGTTTATACTGCGGATGAAACCAAACGGATTTTAAGTCGTTCTGGAAAGCGTATCACTGGTACAATTCCAGCATATGCGTCTGGAAGAATCACAACAAGCGGTTTGCGTGTCGAGGTTGACAAGAACGGCTCTACGGGCACTCCGTATACTTCTCCCACGACAACTGCCACGGTAGATGTTAAGGCTGAGGTTGATGACGAAGAGCTTGCTGAAGAGATGGAGGATGCCATAAAAGAAATCCAGGATGAGCTTGACGAAATCCTGGGTAATTATGAGCACGACATCTTTACGCTTGAAAGAAATGATGGAACTCCAGAAGAAATTATTGCTATCTATAGGAAGATGCAAGACACTGTTCACCAGTATGCGGAAAAATACCGCGCAATGGGACTGGATGAGAATAACGATTACATTCAGGAGCTTGGAGAACAGTGGTGGGAGTACCAGGATGAGATTGACGATATCCTACATGGTATTTATACAGATGCTGTTGAGGCGCACGAAAATACCATTGAACTTTTGCAGCACCAGTATGATGGCCTAAGCGATAGCAAAAACTATCGTGATATGGCTACCAATCTGGAACGGCAGCGTCAAGAGCAACTGAGAATCCAGGAGCTTGCCCATGAGGAAGCACAACGGTTAAGAGCGCTTGGTGTGGACGAGAACGATGAGGCAATTCAGGAGTGTATTGACGCATGGTGGGATGCTGAAGACGATATCAAGGAAATCAATGAATCTATCGTTGATAATGTCCTTGAACCGTTTGATGAGTTTATCGAATATGCGGATGACTTTGACCTTTGGGATCGGTTTGATTTCACAAAAGTAGATTACCTAAGGCAAAAGATCGCCGCACTGAATCGGTTGCTTGAACAGGGCGTTCTAACTCTAAGGGAGTACACGGAGCTTTTGCGCGAAACTCAACTCGATATTTATAATGAGCAGAAAGACGCTATTACAGAAATCATTGAAAAGACAATGGAGCTGGTGCGTCAGGAAGCCGAAGATAAAATCGATGCTCTGGAAGAACAGATTGATGACTACCAGAAAATCATTGATTTGAAGAAGGAGTCTCTTGAAGTCGCCAGGGATGAAGAGGATTACGAGCGTGAGGTTGCCGAGCGGGTTGCTGAGATTGCCAAGGTACAGGAGAAAATCAATCAGCTAAGCCGTGATGATAGCCGCGAGGCTAACGCAGAACGGCAACAGTTGGAACAGGAGCTTGCCGAGCTTCAAAACGATCTTGCTGATTACCAGGCAGACTATGCGTATGATGCGCAGGTCGATGCTTTGGATAAGGAAGCTGACAAGTTTGAAGAAACCAAGGACAACGAAATCGCCAAGGTAGAGGCCAGCGTTGACACTGAGGAAGAGGTATATAGAGCCGCTATTGACCGTATCAATGCAGACTGGGATCAGCTATACCAAGATTTGATTGCTTGGAATAGACAGTATGGAGATATGATCGATGGGGAGGATTCAATTACATCTGCTTGGCAGACTGCTATGCAGGCGGCTCAAGAGTATGGAGATATTGTATCCGCTCTAAATGGTATCAATAATGATATCGCCAATGAGCAGCAAGGTATTCTGGATCAACAGCAGGAAGATGCTGAAATCAGTGCAATTATGTCTGAGATGTATGCCAACGGTCAGGCGTGGGGGTCTGCATCTGATGAAGAGAAACAGCGCCTCGCTGATGAAAACCTACGGCTTGGCAGACTGCTTGCCCCATATGGCATTAACGCTGTCCGTGGTGATGACGGCGTGTGGTATGTAGACCGTGTTGGCGGTGAACAGCTGTTCCAAAAATATAGACAGTATATTTATCACGACGGAGGAATTGTCGGAGAGGACTCATTAAAGAGCAATGAGGTTTTTGCCAAGTTGCAAAAGGGAGAGGCTGTATTTACCAGTAAGCAATATAAAAATCTGTTTAGTCAGATTGGTGATACGATTACTGGTGTTGTAGATTCCGTTGTGCGTAGTCTTGCAACAGCAAAAGATACCACAGCGGCTGCGATTCAGTCTGTAACCAACAATGAGAACACAGACAATTCTATGGGAGAGATCCGTATTGAAAACCACTTCGAGGTTAAGAATGCGGATGAGAAATCGGCAAGGGAGCTTGCAGAATATTATTCTGATCGCACTATTGATAAGCTTATGACCGCTGCAAAGCGAAAGGGCATGAAGAATAGTATTGGAAGTCACATGCTCCGATAAGTTAATGCGGCCACCGTAACTGGTGGCCGCTTATTTTATAAAAGAAGGAGGCTTTAGACATGGTTGTTGATTTTGCAAAGGTCAATGTAAAAGAGCAGCCTCTACTTATTTTGCAAAACATGGATGATACGCCGATTGGTGTTCTGAAGTATGCTTTTAATGTGGAAGCAGATCTTTGCTATAACGAGGTGTCAACGCTATCGTTTGAGCTTCCTGGTTATGTGGACGGCAAACAAACTCCAAACTACGAAAAAGTGGTTGGAATGAGAATCATTGATCTAAAGGACTACGGAAGATTCCTTCTGGTAGATCCTAAAATAGAGAGCGATGGAGTTCGAGAGGTTAAGAGCTGCACCGCTTATTCTTTGGAGTATGAGTTTACTTTCAAGAAACTTGTGCTTACAGCCGGCACATATAACCTATGGAACCCGATTGCGCCAAATGATACGATTATTGGAATGATACTTGACCTTATGCCATCGTGGAAAATTGGTCAAGTAGATGCAACACTAATCGATAAATACCGCACATTTGACGATAGCGGAGACCAGAATATATATAACTTCATTAAGTCAGATTTGCAAGAATCCTATGGTTGTGTATTTGACTTTGACACATATAATCGTCTGATCTATGTTCGTGATATTGCGAATGAGCCAGAGACAACGCCGGTGTTATTCTCAATGGACAATCTCATTAAAGAAGTCTCTGTTGAGGAAGACACAGAGAGCATCGTTACGCAGCTGAGTGTGTACGGGGCGGACAATGTTGATATTAGAAGCGTCAACCCAATGGGTACAACAAGCTTAATTAACCTGGATTATTTTATGACGCATGATTACTTCTCACAGGATATTATCAATAAGTATGACGATTGGAAAGAGACATTTCAATCATATCAGAGGTCTTATTTTAATCTTACTGTAGAAGAGGCGTTGAAGACTGCTCAACTACTCACGGAACAGGCCGCTATTACAACGCTTGAAGGAGAGCTGAAAAGCCTTGAGAATATCCAGGCGACAACAATCCAAGCAATTGCCCAAGGAATGAAAAGTCAAAGCGATCTGAACAAGGTGAATCAGGATATCTCCGCTAAGAAGAGTGAAATTACTGCAAAACAGAATAAGCTCAAAGATATTCAGGCAGAGGTAGACGAGCTTGATGAAAAGATGCAGGCTATCAATGAAAAGACAAAACTGAGCGCATTTTTCACAGAAGACGAGTATAAAATCATTGATCGGTACTTGAAAGAGGATTCTATTTCTGAAGACTCTTTTGTCGCCATTGAAGTCGATTCATTTGATAGCGCTGGAGAAAGCATTCCTGCAACTGGTTCAATCTTCAATATCATGGACGCTACAGTTACTAAGGTAACAAATGAAGCTGGAAAAGATATTTACTCTATTGTTGGAGGCAAGATCGGATGTTCGACTTCTGGATTTGTATTGAATGCGGATATCATTCGAGCGTCACTTGATTTTGATGAAAACCACGATCTACTTTTCACTGCAAGACTGTCAGCTGGTACATTGAATGGAGAAACATTCCCAAGCGGCTGTGTCTCTGTTGCAGGAACTGGTAGCACTGTTACATCAAATGTCGTACCAGATTCCAGTGTCGGTGGCGCAATCGAAGAGGGAAGCACTATCTCCTTTAAGATTGGCGATGCGGATCTATACTTCACTCGAAGCACAACGGAATATGAAAAACGAGCTGTTGAGTGGGATTTGCTGGACTACGGTGTGGAGCTGATGGAAAGAGTGTCTTATCCATCCTATACATGCAGTCTGGATCTGGCGAATTTTCTTGCGATGTCAGAGTTTGAACCATTCAAAAACAACCTTATCTTAGGCAGTAGATTGTACTGGAAGAAATCAAGTGGAGAGGTTATGCGTCCATATTTGATTTCTGTAAGAATCCCGTTTGAAGATTTGACGGGTTTTGAGGTTGAGCTGTCAAGTAAGTATTATGCAAATGGGGATGGGTTTAACTACATCGATCTGATTGAAGACAGCAATACCGCAGGGAAAACATTGGATAGTGGCAAATGGACATATAGCCAGTTTGTAAATAGTGGTGCGGAAACAAGCCTCAGCAAATTTACAAAAGAGGCACTTGATATTGCCAAGAATAACATTCTGTCTTCTTCTGGTCAAGATATTTCCTGGAGCGAATCTGGCTTACGGTTACGCAAAAGAAAAGAGGATAATCCAGAAGAATATGAACCTTATGAGATCTGGATGAATAACGGCCAAATCATGTTTACAACAGATAACTGGGCAACCGCCAATCTCGCTATTGGTCAAATGAAAACAGAAGACGGCGGAATTATGAGCGGTGTTATTGCAGATAGTCTGATTGGCAAATTGTTGGCCGGAAATAGCCTTATTATCGAAAGCGCTAAGAAAGACGGCGACATTTCTGTGTTCCGTGTAGATGGGAGCGGTGCATCACTGCACAATGCAATTTTTGATATTTACAATGGCAATCAAGTGCAGATCACGCTAAACCCATATTCAGGATTTGCAATTGGTAAGTATCCGTTGTACTTAGGAGACGAGTATACAATTGACGAAGATAATGCAAGTTTCTGGGTCGATATCAATGGCAATGTTCACATCAAAGGGACGCTTGAGGGTTGCGATGGAAAGTTCAGCGGTGAACTTGTTGCTGCAAGCGGACGTTTCAAAGGAGTTGTACAAGCTTCAGATTATCAGGATTTGAATGGCAGAAGCATGTTGACTTCGAGCTACAAATTCTCTCCTACATATTTGGAGCTAAGAGGGCTTACCATTAGCAACGGAAGTAAAAATACTCTTGTTATTGATAGCGCCGGCAACATTACTATGGACGGGAATATTACACTTGGTTCTGGTTCTCGTATTAACTGGAATACGGTCACACAGCTTGGCACTAATCCGCAGATTTCAAACCTGGAAGACGATATGGATTACCGCCTAACGCGGATCAATACGCAGCTCGACGGCGTATATGAAGAGATTGATTGGCTTTCAGAGAATATGTGGACTGAAAGAGAAATTAGAAATATTTCGTCCACAGTGATCACAGACGAGCTTGTGTCAGCTCCCAATATTAAAGGCGCATATATTCAGGGTGGAACAATCCAAGGTTGCGACTTTTTGTTTGGCGATTATGGGGTTATCTATGATGGATATGGTAGTGATGGAGTGAGCAGAACAGACCTGGTGTACATTGAATCTACAAGGGGTATTGCAATTGTTGCTGATGAAGGTATGGCGCTTAGAGCTGGTCATGGTATTTGGATTCCAGACGATGTTCATATCATGGTAAATGGAGATTATGTGAATTTGGGAAGCGTCATTGAAGATTTGCTTGCAAAATAATATGGAGGTCGTATGAAAGAAATCATTAAGAAAATTGATGCTGCTGTCCGCGTCTTAAATAATATCGAGGTCAAACAGAAGCAAAATTTATTGAACATGGGCGGGGTTATCGACCTTCTGGAGAGTGTCATTGTAGATCTTCAGAAGATGGACATCGAGGCGACGCTCAACAATGAAAATGCTGAAGGAGAAGAAAAAGAATAATATATATCCTCAGGAGGTGGTGCAATGGCTTTTTGGGGTGATTATTTCGTCTATGATGGGATACCATGTACGGAGTTTGGCCTAAGGCTCTATGAGGTGAATGGCGTTACACCGGGGGAGGCAAAGTTTTCTGTTGCCTCTGACATTTCTGAAGACAGGGTTTCAAGCAGATACCGCCCGTTGTTTTATGGTGTTACACAAAATGAACCTCTTTCGTTTAAGATGGTTTTTGGAGCAGACAAAGAGCTTGCGAATAGCGGAGGTTTTTTTGACGCATGGGATAGAGAGGCAATTAGTTCATGGTTATCGCCATTGGATGGATACAAATGGCTTGAAATTGAACAGGATGACATGGAGCAGGTTCGCTATCGCTGCATCATCGAAGAATTAGAGATGGTGGAGATTGGCAACCTGCCCATTGCTTTTTCTTGTACTGTGAGATGTGATTCCCCGTTTGCATATCAGTATCCAGTGACATACTCCTATACATGTCAGGGCAACACCAATATTTTGCTTAGAAATCTTGGTAGTTATAGGGGAGGGTATCAACCAAAGCTCAAAATTACAATGAATGGAACTGACAGTATTAAAATTATCAACCATTCAGACAATGATAGAACTTTTGAATTTACGGGGCTTCCTCAATCCTATTTCTTGGAAATAGAAGTGGATAATGAAAATGGGGTTATCACAAATAATATGGATCTTAATTTATATCCATATTTCAATTTTGAATTTTTCAAACTTATTTGCGGAGACAATTCATTAGAAGTTGTTGGCGATTGTAAGCTTGAAATCACATGTGAATTCCCGGTTAGCGTAGGAGGATAAGCAAAATGATTAGTAAAGTTTATAATCTGCCTGAGATTTCATTTGTTGGCGGGGAGACACATGATCTGCGCTTTCATTTGTTTACGGACACAGGCAGAGTTTTTAATGCCTCTGGCGCAAAAGCGACATTCTCAATTGTGTATTCGGTAAATCGAACAGGAGCACCAGTGCTATCAAAAGCAATGAGTGTTATAGCCGATGATGATGGAATTGAAAGTATTCTTGCCGTTACACTGCTCCCAAAAGAGACTGTCGATTTGTACGGGAAGTACATCTACCAGATTACGATCCAAGACATGTCTGGGGAAACGGATATCCCAAGCCAGGGTATTTTGGGAATCACCAATAACATTGATAAATCGGTGATTCGTTAATTTATTAGGAATAAGTTAATCTATTTGCAAGGAGGATATGAAATGAATACTACATACTTTCTGAATCAAGTGATGGGAAATTTGTTTAAGACAAAAGAAACTCCTGCACTTCCAAGCGAATATTACATTGGCCTAAGTTCTACCGCTCCAAATATCAGTGGCGGTAATGTCACAGAGCCTCTTTCAAACTCTGGATATAAAAGAGTGAAGCTTGAGAATTTGAGTGAGCCGGCAGATGGTGTAATTACAAATGAGCAGGCCATTTCTTTTGATGAGTCAACTGCAAACTGGGGAACAATGTCCCACTTTGTTATTTATGATGCACTGGAGGCTGGAAATCTACTTATGTATGACACCCTATCCACCCCTCGTAATGTTGAGGCCGCGACTATCGTAACGATTAAGGCAAACAGCCTGACTTTGACTTTGAGCAACCCAGCTTAATTACGATTAGTTAGGCGGTGGAGAGATGGCGCAAACATACAACATTTATCTCCGAAAAAGACTAACTGAATTTGACCTGATTATTAGGAATTTGCCATATCGTGACGGCCTCGTGATTTACAACCGCATGTATCTTGACGCAATGGTGAACTATCTATATTTACAAAAGTTTATTGTTGGTGATACAGATACGAAGCTTGTATCAGAAATTGATAATTTGTTAGAACGAGTCTTCAATATCTTTTCAAGCGGGATGGAACTTGGTGCAGAACTTGAGTTGTTCGCAGCAAAACCAACTGGCGGTTCAACAGAGCTGGTTTTAACTACAGGTAAAGCCAATATTGGTGAAGAAAGCTTTAACACATTCCAAAATGTCACACAGCTTTTGACAAACACACTGAAGTACGATATCGCAAAATCTCTTGGGTCTGGATCAACGGAAATGGAGCTAAGGACAGCTCCAGCGTCTACTTTGAAAGAAGCGTTAGAGAAATTTAAGAACACTATGCTCTTAGACTCTGACGCTTCTACCTCCGCTATTACCCATGGTGAAGCAGAGACCGATATGGTTCTGACTACAAACGATTTTGATATCTTCTACATGCTGTCTGTAGAAGGAGAAGCAATGATGAATTTGCTTTTCTCTGCTGACTTTGAGATGTGGTATACGCTTGGGACAGGCGATAGTTCGATGTGCTTGACGGTTGAGAATAGCGGTGTGCAATCTAAAAAGTTTATGACGTATGAAAGCTTCCTCAATCTTGTTTTGGAGATAGGGAATATTTTGCAGTGTTTTATCTTCCCGGATGAGAGCGGATCTCTTCTATCTTCCGAACTAAACATCGGAATGAAAAGACATAGGTTGCTTTCTGAAATGGATAACTTAACACTGTCTGAGCATGACGATATTACATTAGAAGAATTAGACTATGTGATTTTGGCGTGACGAAAGAAGAAAGGAGTTTTCGATATGTCAAAAGGTACTCTTGGTAGTTTTAATGGTACTACTACTGCCAATGTAAATATGCTTGATATTTTTAAGCAAAATGAGATGGCGGCACATGAAAATAGTACACTTGCGTTTACCGATCATATGGTAATCAAAAAGATTGGAATTCAATGTGAGGCGGGAACGGAAGTAATTATCAATGGATGCGAGATCCCTATTGTGTCTGGAGTATTCGAGCTTGGTTTTGGTCAAGTGGATATTACAAGTCTCGTGTTCAAAGAAGAGAAGTCAGTGAACATCTACTACATGTATTAAGGAGGTGCTTTTCAATGGCCGATTTGCCGTTCTTCGGCAACTCTTCTTTTGGAGGCGGCGGAGGCATTATTTCTGGAAATCCAGTTGTAGATGCTGAGCTTGCAGAAAATGGCGACATGATTTTGAAGATGAGTGATGGAACAGAAAAGAACATCGGAAGTGTCGCCGGAGAAGATGGTGCTGTATACGTCCCACATATTTCGGAGCAAAAAATCCTAAGCTTTACAATTGAAGATGAGCCTGGTGATGTGCCAGACCCAGTTGATCTTAACCCGCATGATGAGTGGTCTGATATTGATGACAGTGAGATTGTTTCTGACTATGTGTGGGAGAAAATGTAACGCTATATAAACTCTTAGAGAGTGTTTATATATTTTGATTCTATTGTAAAGGAGGGAAATCGAATTGGCTAATGTAATTTTTAAGGTCGGTACAAAGGCGCTCTTTGATGCGCTGGAGCAGAAAGACACAAATACTTTGTACTGGCTGGAAGATGTGCAGGAACTCTACAAGGGCAATCTTCTGTTTGCTACTGGTAAGACAGCATCTGAAACCGCTGCCGGCCTGATGTCTGCTGATGACAAAATTAAGCTTGACAGTCTTTCTCCTGGTACATTGACTGGGCTTACTCCAGTAGATGCGTCAGTCATTATTGCTGATGGTGAAGACGGAAAGACAATCGGCGTACAGCTATCTAAAGAAGCTGGCAATACCATTGTACTGAAAACTGACGGTTTGTTTGCCGCAGGCACTCAAGCCCCAGAGTTTGCGATTGAGAAGCAAGGAGAAGCAGCAGAAGGATACGCTGCAACCTATCGTCTAAAGAGAACTTTGGGAGATGAAACCACATATGTTGGCGACTCAATCAACATCCCAAAAGATTTGGTTGTGCAAAGTGGCTCGGTCAAAACAGTAACCGAAGCAGATCAGCCATATGAAGGGGCTGAGGTTGGAGATGCCTATATTGACTTGCAGCTAAATGATAGTGCTTCTTCTCACATTTATATTCCAGCTAAAGGCTTGATTGATACCAGCGATTTTGTGGTTCAGGTAATTGAAAGCCAGAATGGAGAAGCGATTATCCAGAACGAGCCGACTGGCGGTGGTGCAAAGTTTCATCATACTGATGGCACAGAGTCATTTGTTGGAGTAAACGATGGCGGCGAGAACGGTATGGTTGCTCAGATTTATGCTGATAAGAATGTAGATGGCAACTGGATTGGCTCTCGTATCAATGTCTATCAGAAGGGTATTTTCTATCATAATGCGGAGGACAAGGCATCCGCTGATTATGTGGCTGATGATCCTGAGCATGAGATTGCAACTATCGGTGATATCCCTGATGTATCTGGGGTGCAGGAAGTTATCGACTCTATGCCAGATGAAATCCTCAGTGAAATTGTAAATGTACAACGCACTGAAACCACAAATACCGCAGAGATCCGTATTTTTACGAAACAGGAAGATGGGACATATTCTCCCAATGTCCAGCATGGAGTATTGACTTTGATTGGTGCAGGTTCCGGCCCGGATGGTAAATCTGCTGCTGGCCTGATGACTCTTGCCGACAAGCAGAAGCTGGACTCTATTGATCCAGAGAAAATCGAGAGTATTTCCGAAAGCCTCGTATGGGGAACAATGTAATTTTTAGATAATTAAAGGAGTGATTGAATAATGGCTACTGTTGCTTTTAAGAAAGGTCTATTGGCTAATTTGCCCAAAACTTATACAGAAGGTGCTTTCTATGTAACTACTGACGAGCGGGCTATTTATTTGGACGTTGATAGTTCTACCCGTATCCGCATTGGCGACTTTCAGGAGTTCGCAACCCTGCAAGCTCTTCAGGCCAACACCAATCCCAGCACTACCGCTCTGTACTACATCACAGACCTGAATGTGCTGGCAAAGTGGAACGGCTCTGCCTATGTACAGATCAACCTTGATACTGGTGCCACCTCTATCGAGGTTGTTGGTAACGGCAACACTGTAACCGCTGCTTCTTACGATCCTGCAACTCGTAAGATCACCTTGACCAAGGGCGCTACTCACACTACCGCTGAGGATGTAAGCAACGCCATTGATCTGGCTATCGGTGAGCTGGGCAATAAGGAGGGCGACACCCCTTATGCCAACGTGAAGGATTATGTGGACACCAAGATTGCCGATGTTGTTGCTGGATCTATCGAGGGTCTGGGCGCTCTGGCCTCCAAGGATAAGGTGGCCGAGGCGGATCTGGATACCACTCTTGCGACCAAGATTAACGGAAAGGCCAATGTTGGTACTGCTGATGATACTTCTGACATGGATACCCTAAAGGGTGCTAAGAAGTACGCCGACGAAAAGGCCGCTGCTGTGCAGACTGAGGTTGACGCTCTGGAGGCCAAGGTTGGCACCGTGGAAGAGGGCAAGACCGTCGTTCAGATGATTGAGGAAGCTCAGGAGGCAGCTACTTACGACGATACCGAGATCAAGGCTAAAGTTCAGGCCAACACTAATGCAATCGGTGTATTGAACGGCGAGGCCACTGTTGAGGGTTCTGTGAAGAAGACCGTTGCTGATGAGATTGCTAAGGTGATCGCTGATGCGCCTGAGTCTTTCGATACCTTGAAGGAGATCTCTGACTGGATTTCCAGCCACAGTGACGATGCTGCCGCAATGAACTCTGCCATTACTGCCCTACAGGGTATCTTGGATGGTATCGGTGATACCGAGTCTGGCGAGAAAGCCACTGTGGTTGCCTATGTGACCGATGCGATTGCCGCACTGAACATTGGCGACTATGCTAAGGCTGCTGATTTGACCGCTCTGGCTGGTCGTGTGACCACTCTGGAGGGTACAAGCCACACCCACGCTAACAAGGCTCTGCTGGACACCTACACCCAGACTGAGGCTAACCTGGCTGATGCTGTGGCTAAGAAGCACGTTCACACGAATGCTACCGAGCTTAACAAGATCGCTGACGGCGACAAGGCGAAGTGGGATGCCATGGAGCAGAACGCTAAGAACTATGCCGATGGCCTGGCTTCTAACTATGATGCCGCTGGTTCTGCCGCTGGTGCTCTTGCAGATGCCAAAGAGTACACCGATACTGCTTTGACCTGGGGCAGCTTCTAATAGCAGATAGACAATTTCGTATTTCCCATATTTGGGGGCGGGGTAACACCCGCCCTCTTTTCATTTCTCTGTAGAACGGAGGTAAGGAAAAAGAATGGCTCTTTTTAAGATTTTGAAAGGTGACAGCTCCCGTATCTCAACAGATGTAACGCCTTTCCATGACGGGTGGGCGTATTTTACCCCAGACGATGGAGGCTTTTATATCGACTCTGAGGATAACGGGGAGCAGAAGAGACATCGCATCAACCCAAACACAGGAGGCGGTAGCTCGGATGTTTCCGCTACTCTGCTTGCGTCTGCATGGAGTGCCGGCCAACAGACTGTGGCGATTGAGGGCATGACCGCAGATACAGACGGTGTTGTTGGCATTAGCCAGCTGATTTCCGACGCGGAGTTGGAAGCTGTAAAGAGCGCTGAACTCTATGTATGTGGTCAGGGCGATGGCACATTGACGATTGCGGCATTTGGTGATGTACCGACTTGTGATATTCCAATCGTAGTAATTTTGCTTCATTGAGAAAGGGGTGTTGACCAATGAGTGAGACCCCTAATTATGGGCTTTATTTGGAAGACGATGCTTCTGCACGATTCCAGGATTGGCGCGAAAAAATCAATGGAACCGATAATTCCAATATGGTCAAGATCGACACTGCTCTTGGGACGATGGCTCAGAAAAGCGGAAAGGTGACTGGGACTCTACTTGCATCTGCATGGAGCGGGATTGACTCTCCGTTCACGCAGACTTTGGCCGTAGAGGGGCTTGGCGCAGATCAAAACGGAAATATTTCGGTGGCGCAAAATGCAACGATTGAACAACGGGACGCAGCTCGTATGGCGATGCTTTCTGTCATTGGACAGAGCGAAGGACAGCTTACTATTGCTGCTGATGGTGAAATGCCAGACGTAGATATCCCGGTTGTAGTGATTCTATTAGGATAAAAGGAGGGACATCTAAATGCCTATTATTTCTAACTTTCCATCTGGTGGCGGAAATGGCGGAGGCGGGCTTCAATTGGCCGCTGTCTCTAATATCGTCACTAAGGTTTCACATGGGAAGGTGTATGTAAAGTGGACTGATCCTGAAGACCTGGTTGTTGCTGAATCTACTTTGGCAGAGTGGGCGGGCACACTGCTTGTTCGCAAGGCCGGCTCTATGCCTGTCAGTAGACGCGACGGCACTGTGGTCGTAGACAGTAAGGTGCGCAATCAGTATCAGAACCAATATTTTTGCGATAGCGGTTTGACCGATGGCACAGTCTATTACTACAAGTTCTTCCCATATACAACGACAAACACTTATACCGAGCATGAGGATTGCGAGTTCACTGCAACTCCAAATGCTCCTACTATGGGCAATGTATCCAGCATGAGTGCAACGCCGGCTGGTAATGGTAAACTTGCAATTAAGTGGACTGATCCAGCAGCTACCATTGTAGACGATGGACTTACCCTGGCAACCTGGGAGAAGACCGTCGTGGTGGTTAAGGAGGGCGAATACGCTACTTCTCCAGACGATGAAGATGCGGCCTATACCTATACCAGCACTACACGAAACGCCCATGCAAGCGCACCGCTGACCGTAACAGGTCTTACAAACGGTACGACCTATTATGTGTCTTTCTTCCCGGTATCTACGGACGGTGCGGTAAATGTAAACGCAAGTAATAGAATCACTGGAGAAGCTAACCGCATGGTGATCGCTACGGTTCCTTCTCAAAGTGGATCTCTTACTTATAACGGGAGTGCCCAGACTCCTACATTTAGCAACTATGACACAAACAAGATGACTTTGAGCGTCACTGGGCAAACCAATGCCGGCACTTATAGCGCGTCCTTTACTCCAAAGGATGACTATATGTGGAGTGACGAGACTACGGCTGCAAAGACTGTCAACTGGACGATCAATAAGGCCGCAGGCAGCTTGAGTGTGAGTCCGCAAACGGTCACATTGGACATGGAACACCCAACTGCTCAGATTACAGTTACACGGCCTGGTAATGGCGCGATTACCGCAGTGTCAAATAACACTGGCATTGTCACTGTCAGCGTGAGCGGTAATGTAATTACTGTACACAATGTCAATCAGACAAGTGGTGACACCACTATTACGGTTAAGGTGGCCGCTGGTACAAACTATACCGCTCCGGCGAATAAGACGGTTACGGTCAACGCAGAGTTTGTCAGTGATATTCTGAACGAGAACTCCTGGGCGGTTATCAAGGCTGTTTCTGATAGTGGGCAGGGAGATAATTACTGGGATGTTGGTGATACCAAGACCATTACTATCAATGGCAAAATTGGAACTACTAACTTATCCAGCGTTTCCATTGATGCTTTTATTGCCGGATTTAATCACAACAGCTCTCGTGAGGGATCTAACCGCATTCACTTTATCATTGGTAAGAAGAGCGGAAAGATGGTTGGGTTGTTTGATAGTAAGTACGGCCCGGATGCCGGATGGCCGTCTGGTGGTTCTGGCAGTTTTGTTATGAACACCAGTAGCACGAACTCTGGTGGTTGGAACAACAGCTATATGCGTAAGACCATTCTTGGAAACAGCAATACCCCGTCCAACCCTCTTGCAAACAGCTTTATTGCTGCACTTCCCGCTGATTTGAGAGCGGTTATGAAGTCGGTGACAAAGTATACGGATAATACCGCAAATGGCGGCGGAAACCAAGCTTCTTATATTACTGCTACTACGGATTATCTATGGTTGCTTGCGGAGTTTGAGGTTCAGGGTGCTCGTACTTATGCCAACTCTTACGAGCAAAACTACCAGGCGCAATACCAGTATTTCAAGTCTGGTAACAGCAAAGTTGCTTACAAGTACAACGCTACGGGTACGGCGGTTTACTGGTGGCTCCGCTCCGCCCGTTACGGCTATTACAACGTTTTCTGTAATGTGCACACGGATGGCTCGGCCAACTCTACCAATGCGCACTATTCGTTGGCGTTGCTGCCCGGCTTTGCTGTCTAATCCACCGCAGTGTATCCAGGATCTATCCCGCCCACGTCAGTGGGCGGGTTCTCCGATAGGAGAGCCAACGGAAGAGACGGGATATCAAGCGGCGGCGCGAAGCGCCGCCGCGAATTTTTATAAATTTCCTCTATTCTCTAAAATGCTATCACTTGACAGGTTTATGACTGCATACAAAAGCTAAGAATAAGCCTAAAATAATAGCAAGTCATAGAGATGGAGGTTCCAATATGCCAACAAACAAACGAGTATTTACGCTGCGTCTTTCAGATGAGGTTTTCGATAAAATAGGGGCGCTTGCGGCTCGTGAACACCGCTCCATGACAAATTATATTGAGTATGTCCTTCTCAAGCATTTGGAGGACATCGAAAAAGAAGGGGCGGATCATATCGAGGAAGAAAAACCTAAATAGGCGTAAATCCAGCAATTAAAAGAGGTGAAATATTGTCTGTACTAAAAGCAAAGAGAACGGTTAGTAAAGCTGAATTTGTCAATACGGCAAATCAGATTTATGTTGAAACACTCAACTTTCTAACAAGAATGTCTGCCAGGTATGCCCGGCTTCTGGCTGAACCAGTCGCTAAATTGGCCGGCGAGGTTGTTGACCACTGTGAAAAGGCCAACAGCATCTTCCCGTCTGACGAACAGCGGATCAATTTGAGAAAGGCACATTTGTTAGAGGCAAGAGCATCTCTGAAAGCGCTGGATGTAAGGCTTACCCACTGCTATACCGTGATGATGCAAAATCCAGAGGGGTGTTTTACAACAAGCAGTGGTAGACAGGTAGGCTCGAAAGAAGCCATTGAAAAGCTTGACCGCATGGCGGCAAATCTTGGTGAGATGATTGACCATGAGGATGAGCTGATTAAAGGCAATATCAAGTCTGTTGGACAATCAAAAGCAAAGCAATAACTAAATTATTGGGTGTACGTCTGTAAGTGAGACTGTTACGTGTTCACGCTCTCCTGTAGGTTTACTGGTGGCTCCGCTCCGCCAATTACAACAATAACAACAATTTCTGTAATGTGAACACGGATGGCTCGGCCAACAATAACAATGCGAACTATTCGTTGGCGTTGCTGCCCGGATTTTGCGATGCGAGGTCACATGGAGTAGCCGAAAGGCGAAAGACGACCTTCGCAAAAGGAGACGTACTTCCCTGGGTGAAAGTCCTTAAAACTGCCTTACGACGATCACACACGGACGCTGCTTGCATGGCGAAGAATTGCGCTACCTTCGTTTCATGTGTGGGATCAAAGTAGTTTAGATGCGCACCTACAAAACAACTATGCGAAAGGCGAAAACTTATTATGACAAGCGAAGAGCGCCACGAGGCGCGTTACCGTCGCAGGAAACGAAAGCGACAAATGAAACGATGGATGCGAAGCCAGGCTGTTGGAACACTTGAAGAAGTTTTTAATTACCGCGATATGTTTTATTGGGGTAAGAAGTGCTGCAACGGTGTAAGGTGGAAGCAATCAACTCAAAATTTTGAGCTTCACTTACTTTCTGGAACAGCTAAGAGAAGACGGCTTATTTTAGAGGGGAAGTGGAAACCAAAGAAATGCGCTCATTTTACACTGCATGAACGTGGTAAGGTCAGACCAATCGATGCACCACATATTGAAGACCGACAAATCCACAAATTAGAAACTAATAAGGTTTTGTCCCCGCTGTACACGCCCAGTATGATTTATGACAATGGAGCGAGTCAGAAGGGGAAGGGTTTGCACTGGCATTTCAAACGGCTGAAGAAACAGCTCTCTTGGCATTACCGCAGGTATGGTAGGGAAGGAGCGGTATTCCTGCTTGACCTCAAAGGGTTCTTCCCAAACGCCAACCGAAACTTGATCTATCAAAGACACAAGAAATTTATTACGGACGATAGGTTAAGAGCGCTTGCGGATCTGATTGTTACGGAATCGCCGTGTACTGTACCTGGCCGGGGAATGCCGCTTGGTGTTGAACCAAGCCAGCAGGAGATGGTATCTCTGCCCAGCGACATTGATAACTTTATCAAATGCCAGCTTGGGATTCACTGTGCTGGGCACTATATGGATGACTATTATATCATCCTACCAGATGCTGAAGAACTCAAAAGAATTGCCAGAATCATCATTAAGCGCTTTGAGATGGCCGGCATTCTGGTCAACAAGAGAAAGTGCAAAATCATTCCTCTTACAAAGCCATTCAGATTTTGTAAGGCGAGATTTACTTTGACTGAGACTGGCAAAATCAAAGTCAACGGGTGCAGAGACGGTGTAAAACGGGCGCGTAGAAAATTGAAGTTGTTTCATCGTCAATTCCTTGAAGGAAAGAAAACACTTCAGGAAATCGATCAGTACATGGAGTCCCAGACATCATATTATCGTACCTTTAACGACCATGGGAGGCTCCTGAAATTGAGAAGAATGCACTACGCTATTTTCAACAAATACCGTGAGGCTGCTCCGCTGAAGATGGCGGGATAAGGCTTCTACATTATACCTACCAACTGAGGCAGGCTATAATTAACCTAATTTCATATTAAATTTTGGAAACACTCAGAGTTTTATTCTCTGGGTGTTTTCTCTATTTTGGAGGGTTTTTAGTGGAATACAAAACTTATATCACAAACAGACGCGCCAAGATTCAGGGTATTGGTGGGTATGTCAATCTTCCATATGGTACAGAGGTATCCGTGGATGGAAGATTTCTCTATTATCAGGGAAGACCAATTTGCTCTGTTACCAGCAACAATGCACACACCTACTTTTCTCAGAATGACGATGGGAATGGAGTTCGGCGCGGAAATCTTGTGAGAGCAATCAAGAATACGCTTGAGCGTAGGGATTCTAACTATCAGAACCGTTGGGACAAGGTGTGGGAGGATACACTTTGTCAAAAGTATAAGAAAGCGGGGCACGAGGACTATTGGCTTTGGAACCACGATTTCTACAACGCTGATATCGAAGACTTGAAGTATATTGCAAATCTGATTGGCGCAAAGGAGGGTCGGTAATGTATCGAATTATTAAAGTATCAGATGGTACAGAGATTGGTGTAACTGATACCATCGAATTTATCCGGTATGGAAATAGTGGGTGCTTTGTCCCTGCTGATCAAAAACACGCAATCGGTGTTGCTGTGAACAGCGTTCCTTATAATCTGGTCGGCCACGATGAGATTGAGGGGGCTGAAACAGTTGTTGTTTCTGAGATTGACGGCGGCGCTGTTTTAGCAAAACAAGGCAGTCTTGTGGACGATCTCATTCTTTCTGCATTGGGGGTGCAAAACTAATGAAAGAAAAGCTAAGAAACATGTATGAGGAAGGTCTGCTTGATACTACCGGCCTCTTAAATGCAGTAGCAAAGGATTGGATTACAATTACAGATGTTATTGAAATTGTGGGCGAGGACAATGCACTGTCCGTTGTGATGTCTGCAAAGCTGTCCGAAATTTCTAATGCCTGTAATGCGGTTATTGTGAACGGTGTAGACATTAAGTTCGGTGAAGAGAACGTTCACTTTAATTTGAGTATTGAGGATCAGAGTAATATCAACAACCTATTTCGTGTTGTTGAGTTGGGCGGTACAGAGTTCCCGTATCAGGCCGATGGCGGTGTTTGTCGTATTTATACCGCAGCCGAAATTGCAGCTATCTATATTGCGGCACAGACGCTTATCACAACTCAGACTACCTACCATAATGAGCTGAAGCAGTATGTACAGACATTAATCAGTGCGGAGGAAGTGTCAGCTATTCAATATGGTATGACCTTGCCAGAGCCTTATCTGACAGAGATGAATGAGAAACTGGCTGTGGCACAGCAACAGATGCAAGCGATTGTAGGTAGAATGCAGCAGGCCGCAGCAACCAATCAAGCGTGATAGTTTATGAGTGCTCGGTTTACCATTAAAGAAGCGATCCTCGCTATTATCGGAGGTATTACCTATGTAATTATTGAATTGATATGGAGAGGGCATAGCCATATTTCTATGTTTATTCTTGGCGGGATTTGCTTCGTGGTCATCGGGCTAATCAATGAAGTGTTTCCATGGGATTTTGGTTTATTATGGCAATCTTTAATCGGATCTGTCATTATAACTGCCTGTGAATTTATCACTGGTGTCATTGTGAATATCTGGCTTGGTTTGGGAGTGTGGGATTATTCTACACTCCCTTTTAATATCCTTGGACAAATCTGTTTACCGTTTTCACTCCTATGGATAATCATTTCATGCTTAGCGATTATTCTCGATGATTATTTAAGATATTGGATTTTCAATGAAGAAAAGCCGCATTACAAATTTGTGTAACAGGAGGATTTCTTTATGGATAACAAAACAAAACCTACGCTGAACATGCGTTATTACAACAAAGAAATTGATGATGATCTACCCTATGTTGGTCATCTTGATTACGACGAAGAGACCGGATTTATCTACGACGAAGAGGGAGACGTTGTAGATGAGGATACCATTGCAAAATTTTGCGAGGGTGATGGTAAGGGTGACGATGAGGATGGGTTTGAATAACCTTTGTTTTTATCGGGAGGTGCAAAAATGGCAAACGATAAAACAATTTGGGAGTTCTTGAAATCACAAGGGTTGAATGATTATGGGGCTGCTGGGCTTATGGGCAATTTATATGCTGAGTCCGGTCTTTCTCCAACAAATCTTCAGAACACATATAACAATAAGTTCGGCATGACGGACGATGAGTATACGGCTGCTGTTGACGCTGGACGCTATGGAAATTTTGTTCACGATAGCGCCGGGTATGGCCTTGCGCAATGGACTTTCTGGAGCAGAAAGCAAGGTCTTTATGACTATGCAAAATCCACCGGCAGATCTATTGGGGATCTCACAATGCAGCTGGAATTTTTATTTCAAGAGCTAAGTTCTGGTTATAAGAGCGTTTTGTCTACATTGAAGTCTGCGACCTCTGTGTTGCAGGCTTCTAATTCTGTATTGCTGCAATTTGAGAGGCCAGCTGATCAAAGTGTATCTGTACAGAACAAACGAGCTTCTTACGGCCAGAACTATTACAACCAATTTGCGGGCGCAGCCCAGGAAGGAGGGAGTGTTGGAATGAGCAACAGTCCACTCGTAGAATACACAAGAATTTCACCAAACAGATCATCTCCAAGAAAGAATGCGATTGACAGAATCTCAATTCATTGCGTAGTTGGTCAGGTTAGTATTCAGTCCCTTGGAAGTATTTTCGCTCCATCTTCAAAGGAGGCTTCTTCAAACTATGGAATTGGGTACGACGGAAGAGTTGGCATGTATGTGGAAGAGAAAGATCGATCATGGTGTACTTCTTCAGCGGCCAACGATAACAGAGCCGTCACTATCGAAGTAGCAAGTGACACTACAGACCCATACGCAGTGACCGATGCCGCATATGCTGGCCTACTGAATTTGGTGACAGATATTTGCAAGCGTAACGGTAAAAACAAAGTTGTCTGGTTTGGTGATAAAGCAAAGACTTTGGCTTATACGCCTAAATCAAATGAGATGGTTTTGACCGTACATAGATGGTTTGCAAATAAAGCTTGCCCAGGTAATTACCTCTATAATTTGCATCCGCAAATTGTAGCAGAGGTAAACAGACGCTTGGCAGGCGGAAGCGTAGACGCTGGTACAGCTGTAAGCTATCAGGTAAAAGTTACAGCCGATGCCGGACTAAATTGCAGAACCGCTCCTATTAACGGAACTGTCATTATGGCCTATGAAAAAGGAACCATCTTGAATATTTCTAAGGAGCAATCTGGGTGGGGCTTTACAGGAACCGGATGGGTTTCTCTTGAATGGACAGAGAAGATCGCATCCACGACACCAGTAACGGAGGATGATGAAGATATGACTTTGGATACATTTAAGAAATTGATGAATGAGTATCGTGCAGAACTGAGAGACAACGATTGCGGAGATTGGAGCAAAGCTGCTCGTGATTGGGCAACATCTACTGGGCTATTTGCTGGTAGTGGCAATCTGCCAGATGGAACACCAAATTATATGTGGGCTGATATGCTGACCCGTGAGCAGGCCGCGCAGTTGTTCTATAACTTTGCTCAGAAGAACGGATTGGCGTAATCTGAAAAGGTGGTGTTGGTATGGCGGTTTCGAGCACCAGGGGGAGAAGAGTTAGACGAAAAGAGAAAAAGGGGTTGTTTGCCCATCTAAAAAACCTTGGGTTCACAAATCGCCTTGCTCTCTACATCATGGTATTTCTTGCCGCTGGTTTGGCCGGCGGCTTTTATCTTGCGGTGAAAAGCATCGCAACAGGATACACAGGAGCGCTTACATGTTGGACTGTAGTTTTCACGCCGATAGGAACTGCGTGTAGCATTGTTTTAGCTCGGATCGTAGATAAGAGTCGTGCTGAAAATACGAGCGCAGATGGTGAAGGAATTAAATATGCGGCGGCAAAAGCAAATCGCTTTGTCGCAAATACATCTGATTTGGGAAGCGTAGATAGTCCTTCCATTTGATATAAGCAACAGTATTCTGCCGGATGCTGTTGCTCTTTATTTTATAAGGAGGAAAAGGTTATGGAGTTGAATTGGGTAGAGATTGTAATCTCCATTCTTACTGGACTTGCCGCAGCTATTCCGCTGGTTGTAAAGCTTGTGGAATATGTGCAAAAGGCAGTAAAAGAAAAGAATTGGAATAAGATGCTCGATATGGTCATGGACTTGATGCAAACAGCTGAGGGTATGTTTGAAAAGGGCGCAGATCGAAAAGAATGGGTGCTTGCTATGGTTAAAGGATCTGCGGATAGTATTAACTACGATATTGACATTGAAGCAATCAGTCAGTTAATTGATAGTCTATGTGACATGAGTAAGGTTGTAAATAACTCAGAAGCCCCAACTGAAACACCTACTGAATAAAGGTTGGGTGTTCAAGAATGCTTGATTACATTGAATATTTGAACATTCCAGTAAAGGTGGCAATCGTTCTGATTGGTGCCTTTCTTATTATGCAGTTGGTAGGGGAGATTTTAGAGTTCAAAGGGAAGGTTGTACCTGAGTTTGTCAAAGTACGCAAAATCTTTACTCGTCGCAAAAAAGAGCGAGAGATGATGCAGAAAATGGAAAAGACTCTTGATCGGGTGCAGGCCACCATGGACGAACTCAATCAGCATTACAGTACGGATAATATTCAGATGCGCGACGAGTGGATTAAGAGGGTAAATTCTAAGCTTGACCAATATGATGCAAGCATGGCCGAACTTGATAGAAAGCTGGACAAAAACAATAGCGACACGCTTTCCATCCTCGTTGACAATAAACGTAATGCGATTATTAGTTTTGCGTCTATGGTTATTGATGAAACAAAGCCAGTGACGAAAGAACAGTTTAATCGTATCTTTAAGCTGTACGAAGAGTATGAGGCGATTATCAGTGCAAATGGTATGACGAATGGAGAGGTTGACATTGCTATTAGAATTATCAGAGAGGCATATGAAAATCATTTAAGGAACCATTCGTTTATTGAAGATATTCGTGAATACGGTGTATAATGAATAGGGGAGGGGCTTAAAACTCTCCCCACATTTTTACGCTGTGGATTTGACAGAGCAGGCCGTGTGATATATAATGGCAAAAGATGTGGCTATTATTATATGGTATAGGCTTTTGCGCTGTGGCATCCAGATTACCACAAATTCTACCACATTTGCTTAACACAAGACGCAACAAGACGAACTCAAAATACTGAGAAAAGTTCTTGATTTCGTGTCTGAAAGGCGGAAATCACACATGATGAACAAAGATGAAGTATACGGTGTGAAGTTCCC